>Ga0102815_10001319_pt1 | contig 15646 bp, 13 predicted proteins | sample ColrivemetaGS759_FD_79113 | JGI IMG/M metagenome (GOLD analysis project Ga0102815, IMG submission 79113) | Estuarine microbial communities from the Columbia River estuary - Ebb tide ETM metaG S.759 | ecosystem: Environmental > Aquatic > Marine > Intertidal zone > Estuary | place: USA: Columbia...
AATTTCTGGCAGGGAGGCCGATGCAAGCTGTCAGTGCAGGATGCGCGAACCGTCATCACTGAGCATGCCGCCCTCTGCCAGACGACCAGCCATCTGCACACCGACATTCAGCATCGCTTTAGCGACCTCGACTTGCTGGCCCTGTAAAAAAGCACGGGCATCGGCTGAAAATTCCAGGGTAACCAGGGACTCCTGATCATCACCACGACGCAGAACAATGCGCCCGTCAGGCAGTTCAACTATCTCAAGAAACGCTGTTGGCATGACTGCAACCTTTGATGAAAGCGGTTTAGTGTACCAGCCGCATCCACTGCGACCCTAGCCCGCCCATCTGCAGCATCACCACTCGACGAGTGTTTCACGAAAGCGCATAGCAAGATTTTTCAGCGATTGCCTCCAGCTTTCAATCTGCTCAAGTGTCAGCTCCGGTTCTTCTTCTTGCAGACTGACCGCTTCAATCAACGCCAAACCAGGGTCAAGCTTGACCTTTTTCGGTTCCTGCGGTGGCAGATACAGCCCTTGATAGCAAACCAACAGCTGAGCCAACCAACTTTCGGAGCGCGCAGCCAATTCGATCAATTCTGAAAGCTCTGGACTTGGCGCCCCTTCAAGCACTTGCGGATCGAGCAATTGCTCTGCCTGCCGCACATCCGCGCCGGCTAACCGGTAATAGCCGGCAATCTCGTGACAGAGACCAAGCAAAGCACCGTACAGATGGAAAATGGCCGCTTCCCGTTCTGCCTTGATCAAACCCAGCGCATTCGCGGGCCTAGCCAATTCGGCCTTTCGGCAAGCATCCAGAGCAAGACCGGCAAAAAATATTTTCTGGTTGGTGCGGGTATAACGCTCGTTGGCCATGGGCCGCTCTCCTCAAGCTCAAGGCAGTCGTCGGGACTGCCTATGGCTTCAACAGCCGTAGACCGGCGTGCCGGAATGAATCGCAAGGGTACAACGCAAAGCAAAGCTGTGAAGTGCTATCGACAGCCTGACTCAGCGCTTGTCTTCAACCTGCCACTTGCTGCCGGTGTAAAACGCCTTCCAGCCGGTTGGCTTGCCGTCGACTTCCGACTGCACGTATTGCTCCTTGGTCTTGCGACTGAAGCGAATCACCGCTGGGCGGCCATCGGGGTCCTTGCGAGGTGCATCCAGCAGGAACTGGTACTTGGGATCAATTTCGTCCTTGTGCGGCAGCAGTTCAAGCACCAGCGGCGCTCGCGTTTCACGATTCTTCGGAAACAGGCTGGCAGCCAGGAACAGACCCGAGGCGCCGTCGCGCAGAACATAGGTATCTTTGACCTTTTCGCACTGCAATTCCGGCATCTTGATCGGGTCACACTTGGGCGGTGCGGCCTCACCACTTTTCAGCAGCTTACGGGTATTCTTGCAGGCTGCATTGGTACAGCCAAAGAACTTGCCGAAACGGCCAGTCTTCAACTGCATCTCGTTGCCGCACTTATCGCACTCAAGGCGCGGACCTTCATAACCCTTGATCCGATACTGGCCCAGCTCGACTTCATAGCCTGTGCAATCCGGGTTGTTGCCGCATACATGCAACTTGCGCGTCTCATCCAGCAGATAGGCATCCATCGCCGTGTCACAAATCTTGCAGCGGTGTTTTCCGAGCAATACCAGTGACTCCGACTCACCCTCGTCATCTGCTGCAATCTCATCACCCGGGACCAGATTGATGGTCGACTTGCAGCGTTCCTTGGGTGGCAATGCATAACCGGAGCAACCAAGAAACACGCCCGTAGAGGCAGTACGAATCATCATGTGCCGGCCGCACTCACGGCAGGCAATATCAGTTGGCGTGGGCTCATTGGAGCGCATGCCGCTGTCAGCGGCACCAGCCAGATCGAGTTTCTTCTTGAAGTCACCGTAAAACTCGTCGAGCACGTTTTTCCATTCGCGTTGCCCGTTGGCCACATCATCCAGATGCTCTTCCATGCCCGCCGTAAAGCCATAGTCCATCAGGCTGGAAAAACTTTCGCTCAGGCGCTCGGTAACGATGTCTCCCATTTTTTCCGCATAAAACCGGCGGTTATGCACCGTGACATAACCACGATCCTGAATCGTGGAGATAATTGCGGCATAGGTGGATGGCCGGCCAATCCCACGCTTTTCCAGTTCTTTGACCAGACTAGCTTCGGAGTAACGCGGCAACGGCTTGGTAAAGTGCTGACTGGGGTCAAGCTTGAGCAGCTTCAGCGTTTCACCTTCCTGCATGTCCGGCAGCACCGCATCCTCGCCCTGTTTGCTTTGCTGCGGAAGTGCGCGGGTATAGCCATCAAACTTGAGAATACGGCCCTTGGCACGCAACTCGAAACTGTCCGCCTTAACCGAAACACTGGTGGAAAGGTATTCCGCAGGCGGCATCTGGCAGGCCACAAACTGACGCCAGATCAACTCATACAAGCGCTCGGCGTCCCGCTCCATACCCGAAAGCTGGGTAGGCCGTACATTGACGTCGGATGGGCGAATTGCTTCATGCGCCTCCTGGGCGCCCTGCTTACTCGAGTAGATCGATGGATTAGCCGGCAGGTACTTTTTGCCATACTCGCTTTCGATAAAGCCACGCACCATTTCAATCGAGTCAGCCGACAGATTGGTCGAGTCAGTACGCATATAGGTGATGTATCCCGCCTCATATAGACGCTGAGCCATCATCATGGTCTTCTTCACACCAAAGCTCAGTCGCGTGCTGGCGGCCTGCTGCAGTGTGGATGTAATAAACGGTGCCGAAGGCTTGCTGCTGGTTGGCTTGTCTTCACGCTTGAACAGCTGGTAGCTGGAGGCTTTGAGCTTATCCAGCGCAGCCATGGCCGCAGTTTCATTCAGCGGTTTGAACGCCTGACCATTTTCGCGGGCCACCTCGAAGCGCACATTGGCGCCCTTCGCGGTGCCAAGGTCAGCATGCACTTCCCAGTACTCTTCAGGCACGAAAGCGCGAATTTCCTTTTCCCGCTCCACGACCAGCTTTGCCGCTACAGACTGAACGCGCCCGGCCGACAGTCCGCGAGCAATCTTCTGCCACAGCAGCGGGGAAACCATGTAGCCGACAACCCGGTCAAGGAAACGCCGTGCCTGCTGCGCATTGACCCGGTTGATATCCAGAATGCCTGGGGTGGAAAACGCCTCCTGAATGGCTTTCTTGGTAATTTCATTGAACACCACACGCTTGTAGCGCGAGTCATCGCCACCGATAGCTTCGCGCAGGTGCCATGCGATGGCCTCCCCTTCGCGGTCCAAGTCGGTTGCGAGATAGATGGTGTCGGCATCTTTGGCCAGCCGGCGTAACTCCTCGATGACTTTCTCTTTGCCGGGGAGAATTTCATACCTGGCTTTCCAGCCATGCTCGGGGTCGATGCCCATGCGGGCGAACAGCTGGCGCTTGGCTTTTTCCTTGGGTGTCAGCGCTGGCGCTTCGGCAGCTGCCGCTTTACCACGCTTGACCGGTTCCTTGTCAGCACTGGCAGAACCACTGGTTGGCAAGTCACGGATGTGTCCAATGCTCGACTTCACCACAGACTGGTTGCCCAGATACTTGTTGATGGTCTTAGCCTTGGCCGGGGATTCCACGATGACCAGCGATTTACCCATGGAGAAGAAGCTTCCTGAATTCATTAAAAAGGCGGGAACTGCATGTAGCGGCACCGCTATATATAGTGCTCAAGCAAGCAAGGTCAAGTTTGCAAGACCGGCCAGCCACAGGTTTACGGCCTTGGAAAAGGCTCTACTTCGGGGCTTTCAAGCGAAAATCGGCTAATTTGCTCACCATCCACATCAACCGTTTCGGTAAACATGCTCAGTGGCCGCGCCCAGAGTCCATACTCGCCATACAGTGCTTGATAAACTACTAATTGCTCTTCGGTTTCAGAGTGCCGGGCAACACCTACGACCCGGTATTGCTGACCTTTGTAATGCCTGTAGATACCTGACTGCAGAGTCATTTGAAGGCCTCTTGTCACTGAAGTGCAAAAAAACAAAAGCCGGGGCACCAGGCCCCGGCTCGTGCGTGCCAGAGAGCTTAAACGCGCTCGAACACTGTGCTGATGCCCTGGCCGAGGCCAATGCACATGGTCGATACCCCGAGGGTACCGCCATTTTGCTTCATCACATTCAGCAAGGTGCCGGAAATACGCGCACCGGAACAGCCAAACGGGTGACCCAGTGCAATCGCTCCACCGTGCAGGTTGACCTTCTGCTCCATGACATCAAGCAGTTTGAGATCTTTCAACACTGGCAAAGCCTGGGCAGCAAAGGCTTCGTTAAGCTCAACGAAGTCGATGTCAGACATGCTCAGACCAGCACGCTGCAAGGCTTTCTTGGTCGAAGGTACAGGACCATAGCCCATGATCGCCGGATCAACACCCGCCAACGCCATGGCGCGTACTACAGCCATCGGCTGAATGCCGAGGTCCTTGGCGCGCTGGGCTGACATCACGATCATGCACGAAGCACCATCAGTGATTTGCGAAGAAGTACCGGCAGTCACGGTACCGCCCTTGGGATTGAACGCAGGCTTCAGCGCCGCCAGACTTTCCAGGGTGGTTTCCGGGCGAATGGTTTCATCGAAGTCGAAAACCTTCAGGAAACCATTCTCGTCGTAGCCTTCCATCGGGATGATCTCATCCTTGAACTTGCCTTCGACCGTGGCTTTGTGGGCCAGACGGTGCGAACGCTCGCCAAAGGCATCCTGCTGCTCGCGGCTGATGCCATGCATCTTGCCGAGCATTTCCGCAGTCAATCCCATCATGCCGGACGCCTTGGCGGCATACAGCGACAGGTGCGGATTCGGATCAACGCCGTGCATCATGCTGACGTGGCCCATGTGCTCCACGCCGCCAACCACGAACACGTCGCCGTTGCCGGTCTGAATCGCCTGCACAGCCGTGTGCAGGGCGCTCATGGAGGAACCACAAAGACGGCTGACAGTCTGCGCCGCGCTGGTGTGCGGAATCGGCGTCATCAGTGATGCCATACGGGCAATGTTCCAGCCCTGCTCCAGGGTCTGGTTTACACAACCCCAGATAACGTCTTCCACTTCAGCCGGATCCAGCTTGCTATTGCGCGCCAGGAGGCCAGTGATCAATTGTGCCGACATAGTCTCGGCACGGGTATTGCGGTGCATGCCGCCTTTGGAACGACCCATCGGGGTCCGACCAAAGTCGACAATGACTGCATCTCTCGGATTCAGGCTCATAAATTCACTCTCGCTCTAAATCGTTCGTGATTAACCGAAGAACTTCTGGCCATTTTTGGCCATAGCCCGCAGTTTCTCGGTCGGGTGGTAAAGCGCGCCCAGTTCGGCATATTTGTCGGCCAGAGCAACAAACTCGGCCACGCCAAGGGTGTCGATGTAACGCAGGGCGCCACCACGGAACGGCGGGAAGCCGATGCCGAGAATCAGGCCCATGTCCGCTTCAGCAGCGGTATCGACAATGCCGTCTTCCAGGCAGCGTACGGTTTCCATGCACAACGGAATCATCATGTAATTGATGATGTCTTCGTCGGTCACTTCACGTGCCTCACCCAGGATTGGCGCAAGCACTTCGTGTACGGATGGATCAACCACCTTCTTCGGCTTGCCACGCTTGTCCATTTCGTAAGAGTAGAAACCCTTGCCGTTTTTCTGACCCAGACGATTGGCTTCATAGAGGGCATCAATTGCCGTGCGACGCTCATCCTTCATGCGATCAGGGAAGCCTTCAGCCATCACGTCGCGACCATGGTGACCGGTGTCGATACCGACCACGTCCATCAGGTACGCCGGGCCCATCGGCCAGCCGAACTTTTCCATGACCTTGTCGATACGCACGAAGTCCACACCTGCACCGACCAGAGCAGCAAAGCCGCCGAAGTACGGGAACAGGATGCGGTTGACCAGGAAGCCCGGGCAATCATTAACCACGATCGGCGTCTTGCCCATCTTGGTGGCGTAGGCAACGGTAGTCGCAACCGCTTCTTCGCTGGACTTCTCGCCACGAATCACTTCAACCAGCGGCATCATGTGCACCGGATTGAAGAAGTGCATGCCGACGAAGTTTTCCGGACGCTTGAGCGCCTTGGCCAGCAGGCTGATGGAAATGGTCGAGGTGTTGGATGCAAGAATTGCATCTTCACGGACCTGCGCTTCCACTTCTGCCAGCACGATCTGCTTGACCTTGGGATTCTCGACAACGGCTTCAACAACGATATCGACGTTGCCGAAATCACCGTAAGACATGGTCGGACGGATACCCGTCAGTGCCTTGGCCATTTTTTCTGGCGTCAGGCGACCCTTGCTGACCTGATTGACGAGCAGCTTGGAAGCCTCGTCCAGACCCATCTGGATGCCTTCCTCGCGGATATCCTTCATCAGGATCGGCGTGCCCTTGGAGGCCGACTGGTAGGCAATGCCACCACCCATGATCCCGGCGCCGAGCACAGATGCCAGTTTCACGTCCTTGGCAATCTTGCTGAAACCCTTGGCCTTCTTCTTCAGTTCCTGATCATTCAGGAACAGTCCGATCAGGCACTGAGCGACCGAAGTCTTGGCCAGCTTGACGAAGCCAGCGGCCTCGATTTCCAGCCCTTTCTCACGGCCCTGGCCAGCAGCCTTCTGGATGGTCTTGATGGCTTCAACCGGCGCCGGATAATTCGGGCCGGCCTGACCTGCAACGAAACCCTTGGCGGTTTCGAAGCTCATCATCTGCTCCATCTGGTTGAGCTTGATCTTTTCCAGCTTCGGCTGACGCTTGGCCTTGAAGTCCAGCTCGCCAGAGATAGCGCGATTGACCAGATCCACGGCTGCTTCATGCAGCTTGTCAGCTTTTACTACAGCGTCGACGGCGCCTACTTTCAGCGCGGCATCAGCACGATTTTCCTTGCCCCCGGCAATCCACTCGATGGCGTTGTCGCAACCGATCACGCGTGGCAGACGGTAGGTGCCGCCAAAGCCCGGGTAGATGCCCAGTTTGACTTCGGGCAGGCCGACTTTGGCAACTTCGCTCATGACGCGATAGTCACCCGCCAGGCACATTTCGAAACCGCCACCCAGCGCGATGCCATTGATGGCAACCACGGTCGGTACTGGAAGATCTTCAAAGTCACTGAAAATGCGATTGGCTTCGAGGTTGCCGGCGATCAACTCGTCGTCAGGCATCTTGAAGTTATCGACGAATTCGGTGATGTCGGCACCGACGATAAACACGTCCTTGCCACTGGTCACAATTACGCCCTTGACCGAAGCGTCTGCCTTGATGGCATCGACTGCCTGGCGGAGCTCGTTGAGCGTAAGACGGTTGAACTTATTGACGGATTCACCCTTGAGATCGAACTTCAGTTCGACTACACCGCCCTCAAGAGCATTAACCGTGATGGCTTTACCTTCGTAAATCATCAACTGATCTCCACGGTTTGGGATGCTGAACAATACACATCGAACGCCATCAGCAAGGTTATGCCGCGGCTTAACCGAGGAGCATAACCTCAAAATGTCTGGCACACCCGCCGACGCGATAATCGGGCGCTATTCAGTTGCCTCAAGGCTTTCCGAAAATTCATACGCCCGTTTGATTTGGGTTTGCGCACCTTCAGGGAAAAGGCTTGAATTGTCAATCACAGGCGCCGTTTTTTCCTCACTGGCTGGCGAATAGATTCAGCAATGTCAGGCATTTCAAGCAATTGGGGCTGCATCATCACTCAGGCGGATAGCTGCTTATCAGCCGCTCAGGCCCACTTCAGGATAAACGCCTGTATGTGCTGCAACTCCTCGGGACCGCCCTTCTCTCCCCAGTAGACTGCGAGCAGCTGTTGTCCCGCCTCAACCTTGTAAACATCTGCAGGCAGCTCACGCAACTGCTCAAGCAGGCACTTTTCGACACAGGGCTCACGCCAGCGATCCAGCCACTGACCCGGCGCCAACTGCCAGAAACACCACTGTGCCGGGTCCTTCGAACTGCGCGCCCGAAAATACTGCGCGCACGAGGTGGGGGCCGAGCGCTCCAGCCAGTGCGGCCAGTCCTGCCTGGACAACTGCATTGACAGGCCCATGCGTCGGGCCTGCAAACGCACCTGCATGGCTGCAGATTGGCGACGCGACGGGGCCAGCCAGGCTAAAGGACTTAACATGACCCCGATCAGTAACAGCACCAGCCAGACACTCATAAACTATTCCAGGTCGTGTTTGCTGCAATGAGCGGCAAAGGTAGCCATAATCAAAAGATAACGTCCGAGGAGTACGCCCATGTCTTACCAGCATATATTGATCGCCGTTGATCTCAGCGAAGAATGCACTCCGGTACTGCAGCGTGCAGAAGAAATTGCCCGCAATACCAAGGCACGTCTGTAAATTGTGCACATCATCGAACCGATGGCCATGGCCCTTGGCGGTGATGTACCGATGGACCTGACCCTGATCCAGCAACAGCAGTTCGAGCAGGCGAAAACCTCGCTGGCAAAGCTGGCCGAACAGTATCCCGACATCAGCGAGGATCAGCGCCATCTTATATTCGGTCAGCCTCGCCAGGAGATTCACCGTCTGGCCACTGAACATGAATGCGACCTGATCGTGGTCGGCAGCCACGGACGTCATGGCCTGGCTCTGCTGCTGGGCTCTACCGCCAATGATGTATTACACGGCGCGCCGTGCGATGTATTGGCAGTGCGCCTGCAGAAGTCCTAGAGCTGAGAGCCCGCTCACAACGCGCCCGAGCGGGCGCTTGCTGAGTAAAAGTCAAAGCGTATCGCTGGCGCTCATTACCAGCGGCCGGATCTTCTGCAGTTGCACTTCCAGCTTGTAACTCATTCCGGATGACATCGAAAAAAAGGTCAGAAACGCCTTCAGATTAGAATCCCCTTCACAAGTGGCGTGAATGCGCTGCCAGAAAGCCTGATTGACCAGCTGCAGCTGCTGGAAAGTTGCTACCAACCCTTTGAGTTCCCAGTCAGCATCCCTGCCCTCGCGCGAGTTGAAATACTGGCGCGCCAGATACAGCGAAATCGCCCGCAGGGTGAATTCGTGATTACTGGCAAATGGCAGGTGTTGCTCGGCCATTGGCCGCAGACGACCCAGCACCGGACAACTGCTTGACGCCATGATCACACCGAGCAGGGAGCGCAGACCTTCTTCCAGACTGACCTGCTTGCTGTAGTCGCGCTCCGGGGTATGCACCTGAACCAGGGCTTTCTTGATCGCCGGCAGGCCTTTGAAGTCCTCAATGACCCGATACAGGTCGATCGCTGCCGGGCAATGGCTGAACTGTTCTTTCTGCAGCGGGCAATTACTGCAGCGCTGATACTCGAGGCGCGTCCACTTGGGTGCATCAGCCAGCGCCTCGGCGTCATAGCCCCGATCAAGCTCAATTCGATAATTGAACTCGTGCGTATCATCGAAATTAATGCGGTACTCGATTGCCATTCAGATATCCCTCTCAGGCTTCCAGTTCGGCCCAGCGCTCCAGCAACTGGTCCAGCTCCAGTTGCAGGTCCTGCATACGCGCCAGAATGGTTTGTGTCTCTTCTGCCGGCTGCTGATAGAACGCCGGATCAGACATTTCCTTCTGCACAACGGCTAATTGTGATTCAAGCTGATCGATCCGTGGCGGAATTGCTTCAAGTTCTCGCTGCAATTTGTAGCTAAGTTTTTTCTTCGGCACCTCGACTTCCGGTACAGGCGCAGGCGCCACTTCAGGTACAACGGCCGCTGCTGCAGACTTGCTCTCGCGCGTCTCGCCAACACCCAGCAGACGTGGCGAACCACCCTGGCGTAGCCAGTCCTGATAACCACCCACGTATTCACGAACCTGCCCATCACCCTCGAACACCAGCGTACTGGTCACCACGTTGTCGAGAAACGCCCGGTCGTGGCTGACCATCAGCACGGTACCCTTGAAAGTCAGCAGAACTTCTTCCAGCAGCTCGAGCGTTTCCACATCCAGATCATTGGTTGGTTCGTCCAGCACCAAAAGATTGGCCGGCTTGCTGAACAACTTGGCCAATAGCAAGCGCGCACGCTCGCCTCCCGACAAGGCCTTGACCGGTGTCCGCGCCCGCTGCGGGCTGAACAGGAAATCGCCCAGATAGCTCAGCACATGGCGATTCTGGCCATCGATTTCGATAAAGTCGCGGCCTTCGGCGACGTTGTCGATCACCGTCTTCTCCAGATCGAGCTGATAACGCAGCTGATCGAAGTACGCCACCTCCAGCCTGGTACCCACCTCCAGCTTGCCACTGGTGGGTTGCAGATCGCCCAGCAGTAGTTTGAGTAAAGTGGTCTTGCCAGTACCGTTGGCGCCCAGCAGACCAATACGATCCTCGCGCTGCAGCACCATCGAGAAATCCTTGACCAGCTGCGGACCACCGGGATGAGCAAAACTGACGTTCTCCAGCACCATCACCTGTTTGCCGGACTTGTCAGCCGTATCCAGCTGGATATTCGCCTTGCCCGTGCGCTCGCGACGCTGGCTGCGCTCAACCCGCAACTCCTTGAGCGCCCGTACACGTCCTTCGTTACGCGTGCGCCGGGCCTTGATGCCCTGACGAATCCACACTTCTTCCTGCGCAAGACGCTTGTCGAACAATGCGTTAGCGGTCTCTTCTGCCGCCAACTGCTGCTCTTTATGCTCAAGAAAGCTGGCGTAATCGCCATTCCAGTCGATCAAGCCGCCGCGATCCAGCTCGAGAATGCGGGTTGCCAGATTCTGCAGAAAGGACCGATCGTGGGTGATAAACAGAACGGCGCCGTTGAAGTTCAGCAGCGCCTCTTCCAGCCAGGCGATGGCGCCGATATCCAGATGGTTGGTCGGCTCATCCAGCAGCAGCAGATCCGGTTCTGAAACCAGTGCCTGCGCGAGCAATACACGACGGCGCCAGCCACCCGAAAGCTCGGCCAGGGTCTTGTCAGCCGGTAATTGCAGGCGACTAAGGGTGCTGTCGACCAACTGCTGCAGACGCCAGCCATCACGCGCCTCGAGATCCTGCTGCACGTGCATCAGCTTATCGAGATCTTCAGCGGTATGGATGTTCTGGCTGAGATGGTGGTACTCGGCCAGCAGTTTGCCGACGCCGGCCAGCCCCTCGGCCACCACATCAAATACCGTTCGTCCATCGGCAGTCGGCAGTTCCTGCGGCAACTCGCCGATTTTCAGCCCTGGCGCACGCCAGACCGCGCCCTCATCGCCAAGCTGATCGCCCTTGACCAGACGCAGCATGCTCGACTTGCCAGTGCCATTACGACCGATGATGCACACCCGCTCACCACGGGCGATCTGCCACGACACCCGCTCCAGCAGCGGCATGGCACCGTAGGCCAGCGAAACATCGGTGAATTTGAGCAGAGTCATGGGCGTCTCCAAAAACCGGGCGCGCATTCTAACCGAGTTACCGCCAGGCAAGGCCGGCATTTTTGCAAGATGCTTCAGCGCTCAAGCAAGGCTTTCAACCTGACAACGCAACCGGATAAGCTAGCACCCCGCTGAATTGTCACCGGTCTTATCCCGCCGGAAAGGCCTACTTCTTCTGCTTCCGGAACTCTCATGCGCTTTCGTGTGTTCAATCTCTTGATTTGCCTGCTGCTCTGCCCGGCCCTGATTGCCAGTGCCCAGGCAGCCAGTCTCGCCCAACAACGGCAAATGTATGACGAAGCCAAACGCGCTCTGGCGAAGCACGATAATGGCCCTTACCTGCGCTATGAATCGGCCTTGCGCGACTATCCGCTGGAGCCTTATCTGGCCTACGACGAACTGACCGCCCGGCTGAAAAGCGCCAGTAATGCAGAAATCGAAAAATTTCTCGCAGAGCATGGCGATCTTCCCCAGGTCGGCTGGATGAAACTGCGCTGGTTGCGCTGGCTGGCCGAACGCGGCGAATGGACGACCTTTGCCAACTACTACGACCCGACACTGAATTTCACCGAACTCGACTGCCTGTACGGTCAGTATCTGTACCGCAGCAACCTGCCGGCAGAAGCCAGCGCCCAGGCAGAAAAACTCTGGCTGGTGGGAAAATCCCAACCCAATGCCTGTGATCCCCTGTTCAGCCAATGGGAGAGCAGTGGCGGGCTGACTCCCGCCCTGCGCTGGCAACGCGCCAAGCTGGCCGCAGAAGCCGGGCAATACGGCCTGGCCAACGCCATGGTCCGCAACCAGCCGAGCCTGGCCCAACCGGGCAAGCTACTGGTGGAAGTTGCGCAAAAGCCGCAGATGCTGCGCAACACCGGCAGTTTTGTACCGGCTGACCGGCAAATGGCTGATATCGTCGGGCTGGGTCTGCGCAAACTGGCGCGGCAGAATCCCGAGCAAGCACTCGACCTGCTGGAGGTTTACGGCAGTCGCCTGCCCTTTTCCAGCGAGGAAAAAGTCGCCATCGCCCGCAGCATCGGCTTGACCTTTGCCAAGCGCTTCGATGCGCGGGCACTGAAAGTAATGTCGCAGTACGACCCGGAATTGCGTGACAACACCGTAAGCGAATGGCGCGCACGCCTTCTGCTCCGCCTGGGCCGCTGGAATGATGCCCACGAACTGACCACTCGCCTGCCCGAAGATCTGGCGAAAACCCCGCGCTGGCGCTACTGGCAGGCGCGCAGCCTGCAACTGGCACAACCGCAGAACGCCCAATCAGCCAGCCTTTACCAGCCGCTGGCCAGCGAACGGGATTTCTACGGCTTCCTCGCCGCCGATCAGGTCAAGCTGCCTTATCAACTGAACAATAAACCGATGGTTATTCCACCCAAGGTCATGCAGAAGGTGCGCAACACCGCCGGCGTACGGCGGGCGATCGAATTCCATGACCGTGGACAGATCGTCGATGGCCGTCGCGAGTGGTACCACGTCAGCCGTCTGTTCAGCCGCGAAGAACTGGTCACTCAGGCACGCATTGCCTTTGACAAGCAATGGTATTTTCCGGCCATCCGCACCATCAGTCAGGCGCAGTACTGGGACGATCTGGATATCCGCTTCCCGATGGCCTACCAGTCAACCCTGACGCGCGAGGCACGCAAGCGTGACCTGCACTCCAGTTGGGTGTTTGCCATTACCCGACAGGAAAGTGCCTTCATGGTCGACGCAAAATCCCATGTTGGTGCCACCGGGCTGATGCAGCTGATGCCTGCAACCGCCAAGGAAACCTCCCGACGCTTCGGTATCCCTTTGGCTTCTACCCAACAACTGATCAATCCGGATGTGAACATCCAGCTCGGCGCGGCTTATCTGCGCCAGGTATACGGACAGTTCAATGGTAATCGGGTGCTGGCTTCAGCCGCGTATAACGGCGGTGGCGGCAATGTGCGCAAATGGCTACGCGGCGCGGATCACCTGCCGGCGGATGTCTGGATCGAGACTATTCCCTTCGACGAGACCCGCCAGTATGTACAGAACGTACTGGCCTATTCGGTGATCTACGGCGACAAGCTGAATGCCCCAGTGCCGATACTGGAGTGGCATGAGAAGTATTTTGACGAGCAGTGAGGCGTTTGACCGGGTAATCCCGGTTCGGGCTTGAGTGCAGAGTGGATTGGTAATCCGTGCTGTAACTGCGCCCCGTTACAAAGCAGTCAAGCGTAGAGGGCCAAATGCCCTCGCAATACGCAGGCACGCTCAATAAAAGCGAACCCCGCTCAGGGTATGAGCAATATCTTGCCGGAACGCTCACCGGCCACTGCTGCCGCAACGGCTTCCTTGACCTGTGCCAGCGGATAGGTAGCCGCCACTGGCATGTGCAGATCGCCCTTGACGATGGCCGCTGCCAGCTGGCCGAACAGTTGCTGACGGGCCTCGCGGGTGCTGCTGGCGAACCAGCTGCCGATCCAGTAGCCGCGCAGACTGATGTGGCGAAACGCCAGATTGCGCGGCGACAACTGGCAGTTCTCACCGCTCATCATGCCGTGATTAAGCACCAGCCCGCCGTCACTCAGGCAATTGGCCAGCTGCTCGCTGGCAGCGCCAGCCAGTGCATCGAGGGCAAAACGTAGCGGCGCTCCAGCGGTGATCGCTTGCACCCGCTCAACCAGATTTTCGCCATCCACCAGAACATGCTCGGCACCGGCAGCACGCACTTCAGCCACCGCAGATTCACGGCGTACCAGATTGATGGTGTTCAGCCCGCGCGCCTTGGCCAGCTGGATGATGCAGGCGCCAATTGCCGAGTTGGCGGCGTTCTGGATCAGCCAGTCACCGGCTTGCAGGTCCGGGCCCTGATCAAGCAGCACCGCCGCCGATACCGGGTTAACCGCGAGCATCGCCAGTTGCTGGTGATCGGCCTCTTCGGGCAGGGACACCAGATCCTCGGCTTTGAGCAGCAGATGGCTGGCCCAGCTGCCGCTACCGACCGGCAGCAAGACCAGCTGGCCGACCGCAAGGGCATCAACGCCGGCACCCAGCGTCTCGACCCGGCCCACGCCTTCGTTACCGCAACGCGCCGGCAATGGCGGTAGCTGGCCGTACTTGCCGGTGAGCAGGAGCAGATCAGATGGATTGATGGTCGCCGCCACCACCTTGACTATCACTTCACCGGCAGCCGGCGCGGGCAGTTCGAACTCCACCAGCTCCAGCACATCCTGCGGCACCGGACCGCGTTCGTGGTATTCAACTCTGAGCATGTCTGGGTCATCCATTGGGGAAAATTCGAGTGATGGCTATTCCAGCACTTCGACCTGCATGCCGCAATCCAGCACACCCTGACCTTCGGCAATCAGGTTCTGCCCGAAATACACCTCGCCGTCACGCTCGCGATAGGTTTTCAGGGTCTGCAGCGGTTCACGGTCAGGGCTGCGTAATCCGCTGTGCGGGTCGAGCGTGGTCATGATACAGCGCGAGCAGCCCTTGACCACGCGCAACTCCAACGTGCCAATGCGAATGCGCCGCCAGCTGTCCTCGGCATAGGCGGCAGCACCAGCCACCACCAGGTTCGGGCGAAAACGCAGCATCTCCAGCGGTCTTCCGACCCGCGCTGACAGGTCCTCCAGCGAGGCCTGACCGATCAGCAGCAGCGGGAAACCATCGGCGAAACCGACCTTTTCGCCAAGACGGGCATAGGCAGTATCGACTTGCCGCGCGCGCCCGGCGGGAACCTGTACCAGACGGCATTCGCGTTGCAGGTAGTCGCTGACCCAACGCGCGGCGGCATCACCGGCATCCGGCACCTGCAGGCTGTCACTCCATACCGTGACGTCGCGCAGCGGGCTTTGCGCATCCGGCAGCATAACCAGCAACGCAGGCATACCGGGCGCTTCCAGTTGCAGATTGGCGCCTTGCCAGCTGGCGCGAATACGCCCCAGTTGTGGCAGCAGACGCTGGGTCAGGAAACGCCCGTTGGTGCTATCCACCACCATCCAGCGACGGTCGCCGTGCACGCCCAGTTCGTCGACTACGGCACGCTGCAACGGCTCTGCGGCGCAGGATTTCAGCGGGTAACAGTACAGCGAGGTCAGTTGCAGCATGTATCCGGCCTTTGTGGGTAAAGGTATCAGGCAGGGTATCCGGTGATCTCGCGGATACTGCGATACAGCGGTTGCAGGCGAGCATACATGGGCTGGTAAACCTCACGATAGAGCCGCTGATAGACCGCTTGCGCCTCGGGGTTGGGCTCGAATACCCGTCCCACGCGGGTCATTGCCTGTATCGCCGTTTCGAAGTCCGCATGCAGACCCAGCCCCACCGCGCAATCAATC
>Ga0102815_10001331_pt1 | contig 15563 bp, 12 predicted proteins | sample ColrivemetaGS759_FD_79113 | JGI IMG/M metagenome (GOLD analysis project Ga0102815, IMG submission 79113) | Estuarine microbial communities from the Columbia River estuary - Ebb tide ETM metaG S.759 | ecosystem: Environmental > Aquatic > Marine > Intertidal zone > Estuary | place: USA: Columbia...
CGGCGACGTGTTCTATCTGCACAGCCGCCTGCTCGAGCGCGCAGCCCGTGTGAACGCCGACTACGTGGAAGCTTTCACCAAGGGTGAAGTCAAGGGCAAGACCGGTTCGCTGACGGCACTGCCGATCATCGAAACCCAGGGCGGTGACGTGTCGGCTTTCGTACCGACCAACGTTATCTCCATCACCGATGGCCAGATCTTTCTTGAATCGGATCTGTTCAACGCCGGTATCCGTCCTGCGATCAACGCGGGCCTGTCGGTTTCGCGTGTTGGTGGTGCGGCACAGACCAAGATCATCAAGAAGCTTGGCGGTGGTATCCGTCTGGCGCTGGCACAGTATCGTGAACTGGCGGCTTTCGCCCAGTTTGCTTCTGATCTCGACGAATTCACGCGCAAGCAGTTGGAGCGTGGTCAGCGGGTTACCGAACTGATGAAGCAAAGCCAGTACTCGCCGATGAATGTCGCCGAAATGGGTGTGTCCCTCTACGCTGCGAACGAAGGCTACCTCGATGACGTCGACGTCAACAAGGTCGTTGCTTTTGAGTCTGCATTGATAGCGCACATCCGCTCTAATAATGCCGACCTGCTCGAGCAGATCAATGCGGAAGGCGACTTTAATGACGACATCGCGGCGGCCATCGGCAAGGCTATCGAAGACTTCAAAGCGAACGGCGTTTACTAGTGCTCTTTCAAGGTGATATTGACGGGTTCAGAGCTAGCCAGATGATACAAGTCAAGGCGCAGCCTGCAGGAAATGGCATGTCCTTTTCAAGGGCTGCAACGCTGGATTGTATCATCCGGATAGCTCCCTTCGGGCGAGCCGTGAAGCAGTCGTTCGCCGCGTTGCACCTCTTGACAAGGACTGGGCCATTGCCTGCGAGCTGCGCCTTGCGATCAACTGCTTCACGACTCGCTGAACCCGTCCATATCACCTTGAATGAGCACATGGAGTCCTGAGCTATGGCTGGCGGCAAAGAGATAAAGACCAAGATCGCGAGTGTACAGAACACTCAGAAGATCACCGCGGCAATGGAAATGGTGGCGGCGAGCAAGATGCGCCGTGCCCAGGATCAAATGTTTGCGACGCGCCCCTACGCAGAACGCATTGCAACCGTGGTTCATCACGTGGCGAGCGCGCATAGCGAATACCGACACCCGTACCTGGTGGAAAGGCCGGTCAAGCGTGTCGGCATTGTGGCCGTTTCCACCGATCGTGGTCTCTGCGGTGGCTTGAACACCAACATGTTCAAGGCTGCGCTCAATCTCGTCGGCGATTTTGACGAAAAGGGTGTCGAAATCGAAGTGGTCACTTTCGGCGGCAAGGCGCTGGGCTTTTTCAAGCGCATCGGCGCCAAGGTGGTTGCAGAGGCCAGTCACATTGGTGACAGCCCGGAGATTACCCAGATCATCGGTCCGATACAGGTGCTGATGCAAGGCTATCTGAAGGGCGAAATCGATGCTATTTACCTGGTGGGCAATGAATTCATAAACACCATGACGCAATCGCCACGGATCACGCAGCTGGTGCCGATTGCGCCATCGGACGATTCCGAACTGAAGCATCACTGGGATTACATTTACGAGCCCGATGCAAAGGAAGTGCTCGACGACCTGCTCGATCGTTATATCGAGTCGCTGGTTTACCAGGGTGTGGTCGAGAACGTGGCCTGCGAGATGGCATCGCGCATGATCGCGATGAAGAACGCCACCGATAACGCTGGCGAAATGATCGACGAGCTGCAATTGATTTACAACCGTGAACGCCAGGCCGGGATTACGCAGGAAATCAGCGAAATCGTCGGCGGCGCGGCCGCAGTTTAAACTTATTAAGATAGAACAGAGGATCAATAGATGAGCACAGGTAATGTCGTGGAAGTAATCGGCGCGGTCGTCGACGTAGAGTTTCCTCGAGACGCTGTACCCAAGGTTTACGATGCACTTAAGATCGCCGACGCCGACGGTTTGACGCTCGAAGTTCAGCAGCAGCTCGGTGACGGCATCGTGCGTACCATCGCGATGGGTGCTTCCGAAGGCCTGCGCCGTGGACTCGAAGTCAGCAACACCGGTGAGCCGATAACGGTACCGGTTGGTCAGCAGACGCTCGGACGCATCATGGACGTACTCGGTAATCCCATCGACCAGAAAGGACCGATCGGCGAAGAAAAGCGTATGCCGATTCATCGCGTACCGCCATCGTATGACGAGCAGGCAACCGCGACTGAAATTCTGGAAACCGGTATCAAGGTAATCGACCTGGTCATGCCCATCGTAAAAGGTGGCAAGATTGGTCTGTTCGGTGGTGCGGGTGTTGGTAAGACGGTAACCCTGATGGAGCTTATTCGTAACATCGCGGTTGAGCACTCCGGCTTCTCGGTATTCGCCGGTGTTGGTGAGCGTACTCGTGAAGGAAACGACTTCTACCATGAAATGACGGATGGTGGCGTTATCGATAAGGTATCGCTGGTCTACGGTCAGATGAACGAGCCTCCTGGAAACCGTCTGCGCGTGGCGCTGTCGGGTTTGACCATGGCGGAGCATTTCCGTGATGAAGGTCGTGACGTACTGATGTTCGTCGATAACATTTATCGTTATACTCTGGCAGGCACAGAAGTGTCGGCACTGCTTGGACGTATGCCCTCTGCGGTAGGCTATCAGCCGACTCTGGCAGAAGAAATGGGTGTCCTGCAGGAGCGTATTACCTCTACCAAGACCGGTTCTATCACCTCCTTCCAGGCGGTATACGTACCGGCGGACGATTTGACCGATCCGTCTCCGGCTACCACCTTTGCTCACCTTGACGCGACGCTGGTACTGTCTCGTCAGGTAGCAGAACTGGGTATCTATCCCGCGGTTGATCCGCTCGACTCGAAATCACGGATCCTCGATCCGAACGTGGTCGGTAACGAGCACTACGATACCGCACGCGGTGTGCAGGGTCTGCTGCAGCGTTACAAGGAGCTCAAGGACATCATCGCCATTCTGGGCATGGACGAACTCTCCGAAGAAGACAAGCTCGCTGTCAGCCGCGCACGCAAGATCCAGCGCTTCCTGTCGCAGCCATTCTTCGTCGCCGAGGTATTCACCGGCTCTCCGGGCAAATATGTAACGGTCAAGGACACCATTTCCAGCTTCAAGCAGATTTTGAACGGCGACATGGACCAGTACCCGGAGCAGGCCTTTTACATGGTTGGCGGCATAGAAGAAGTCGCCGAGAAAGCCAAGACCCTGTAAGGTAACGTCATGGCAAAAACCATTCAGGTTGATATCGTTAGTGCCGAGGAGCAAATCTTCTCTGGTGAGGCGTACATGGTGTACGCACCGGCAATAATGGGTGAGGTCGGTATCGCGCCGCGCCACACCCCGCTGATCTCGCCCTTGAAGCCCGGTGAAGTACGCCTTGATGTGGGCGATGGTAAAGAAGAATTCTTCTTTATCTCCGGTGGCATTCTGGAGGTTCAACCGCATCTGGTGACGGTATTGTCTGATACCGCGATCCGCGCCGCTGATCTCGATGAAGCCGCCGCACTCGAAGCGAAGAAACGAGCCGAGGACGCGCTCGCCGATCAGCAGTCTGATCTGGACGTAGCCAAGGCCCGGGCCGAAATAGCGGCCGCTGCCGCACAGATCGCTGCCATCAAGAAACTCCGGCACAAGTAATCTGCATTGAAAAGGGGCTCAGGCCCCTTTTTTTATGCCTGCAATTCCGCGCCTGGACGAGAATAGTCCGTGGTGGCGTTTCTACAGATATTGCAGGTAATCAGCTGGATTCGAGGTTCCTTGAGTTCGAATTGGCGAGCGCCAGGTATGTTGGCCCTGAAGGTGCTTCGCCTCTTTCTGATCGCCTGTTCACCTCCTCTTCGCACAAAGCCGGAAACAGGCCACCGTAAGCGATGAACTGAAAACATCGCCCGTGCTGTCCCAACGCCGCAATATCCAGTTCTATTCAACTACATGAATGACTCAAATTGCGCACTAGACTACAATAGTTCGTTGATTTTTATCCTAGAATACGCCCATGTCTTTATCTGTTGTTATTCTCGCTGCCGGTCAGGGTACGCGCATGATGTCGTCACGACCCAAAGTGCTTCACGAGCTTGCCGGTAAATCGCTGTTGCAGCACGTTGTCGACAGTAGTCGTGAACTAGAGCCCGACCAGGTGATCGTTGTCATCGGCCACGAAGCCGATCAGGTGCGTGCCGCGATGCAGCAGGAATCGCTGACTTTTGTCGAGCAGACCCAACAGCTCGGCACCGGGCATGCTGTGCAGCAATGCCTGGAAACCATAGCTCCAGGAAATGATGTCCTGGTGCTGGTCGGCGATGCACCGTTGATCCGTGTTGAATCACTGCATCAACTGATTAAGCAGCGCGCTGATGCGGCAGTCACTGTGCTTAGTTTCTTACCCACTAATAATTTTGGTTACGGCCGCATCGCGCGAGCCGGTAACGGCAGCGTTCGGGCCATCGTCGAACAAAAGGATACGACTGCAGACGAAGCGGCCATCACCGAGTGTAACTCCGGCATCCTGCTGATCGATGGCTCTCGAGTGCGTGAACTGGTGATGGCGTTGGAAAATAAAAATGCCCAGCAGGAGTACTACCTGACCGACGTGGTCGGGTTGGCCGCTGCTGCCGGCGATAGCGTAAATGCCGTGGTCTGTGAAGACGCAGATGAAGTCAATGGTATCAATAATCAACAGCAACTCGCCGTGGTGGAAACTATCTACCGACAACGCTGCGCGAACGCGCTGATGGTCCAGGGCGTCAAATTGTTCGACCCAGCACGCATTGATGTGCGTGGCGATATTACCGTGGGCCGTGATGTACAGATCGATATCAACTGTGTCTTCGAAGGGAATGTTACGCTCGGCGATAATGTTCGCATCGGCGCTAATTGCGTGATTCGCAACTCAAGCATCGGCGCTGGCAGTAACATTCTACCCATGACGTCGATGGACGATGCGATTATCGGGCGTAATGTCAGTATCGGTCCATTTGCACGCATTCGACCGGGCACCGAATGCGCCGACGATGTCAAGATCGGAAATTTCGTCGAAACCAAGAAGTCGCACATCGGCCAGGGTAGCAAGATCAGCCATTTGAGCTACATCGGAGATACCGAAATGGGTAGCGCGGTTAACATCGGTGCTGGCACCATCGTCTGTAATTATGACGGTGTGAACAAGTTCAAGACCATTATTGAAGACGGTGTATTCATCGGTTCGGATACCCAGTTGGTCGCACCCGTGCGCGTAGCGCGCAACGCCACCATCGGTGCGGGTTCGACCATTACCAGAGACGCCCCCGCTGACAGCCTTACCTTAACGCGTGCCAGCCAGGTTACCATTGATGGCTGGTCCAGGCCGCTGAAAAAAACAGAGGAAACATAGTCCATGTGTGGAATAGTCGGCGCGCTCGCGCAACGTGATGTGAGCTCGATACTGCTCGAAGGTTTATACCGACTCGAGTATCGAGGCTATGATTCTGCCGGCATGGCGCTGATCCAGAATCAAAAGCTGGAGCGTTTCCGTGCGCTTGGCAAGGTTAAAGAGCTCGAAGCCCGACTGCCGGCTGAACAACCCGGGCACATCGGTATCGCACACACTCGCTGGGCGACACACGGTGCTCCGTCTGAATCCAACGCGCATCCGCATTTTTCCAGCGACCGCATTGCCGTAGTTCACAATGGCATTATCGAAAACTATAAGGGGATCCGCGAGCGCCTGCTGGCGGCGGGCTATGAGTTCAGCTCGGAAACCGACAGTGAAGTAGTCGCACATTTAATCGATAGCCTCTACCAGGGCGACCTTTTTGCCGCGGTGAAGCAGGCCGTCGATGAGCTTGAAGGTGCTTTCGCGCTCGGCATCATCGCAACCGATGATCCGCACACACTGGTTGCCTGCCGGCGCGGTAATCCGTTGGTGGTTGGCATTGGTATCAAGGAGAACTTCGTCGCCTCGGACGTCTCGGCGTTGTTGCCGGTGACCAATCGGTTTATATATCTCGAAGAAGGCGACTACGTCGTATTGCACCGGAAGAGCTATCAGGTCTACAACGCCGCTGGCGAGACCAGAAATCCTGAGATCAAGGTCAGCGATTTGAATAGCGATTCCTCCAGCAAGGGTGAGTATCGTCATTACATGCTGAAAGAGATTCACGAGCAGAGCCGGGCCATCGCGGAGTGTCTGGAAGGTCGGGTCAGTGACCGGGCGGTGCTCGATGCCGTGTTCGGCCACGAGGCGGACGAGATTTTCGGCAAGGTGGAAAACATTCAGATTATTGCCTGTGGCACCAGTTTCCACGCCGGCATGGTGGCTCGTTACTGGATTGAGGGTTTGCTCGATATTCCCTGCCAGGTCGAGGTCGCGAGCGAGTTCCGTTATCGTAAAGCCGTGGTGCCGCCCAATACCCTTTTCGTCACCCTGTCACAGTCCGGTGAAACGGCTGATACCCTGTCGGCGCTACGCAGCCTGAAATCTGTCAACTATTGCGGCTCTTTAAGCATTTGCAATGCACCCGAGTCATCATTGGTGCGTGAATCCAACCTGGTGATGATGACTCGTGCCGGCCCCGAAATCGGAGTCGCCTCGACCAAAGCCTTCACCACCCAGTTGGTTGCCATGCTGATGCTGGTGGCTGCGCTTGGCAAGAAGCAGCAACGTCTCAATGAGGAAACCATCGCGGCTATCGTTGCCGAGCTCAATGCGCTCCCGGGTCAGGTGGAGAAACTGTTGAAGCTGGATGCACAGATTGAGATCATCGCAGAAGATTTTGTTGATAAGCAGCACGCACTGTTCCTCGGCCGTGGTGAGCATCATCCGATTGCTATGGAGGGTGCGCTCAAGCTCAAGGAGATTTCCTATATCCACGCCGAAGCCTACCCGGCTGGTGAGCTAAAGCATGGGCCGCTGGCGTTGGTGGACGCCGAGATGCCGGTAATAGTTGTAGCGCCCAACGATGACCTGCTGGAAAAACTGCATTCCAACATGCAGGAAGTGAAGGCGCGTGGCGGGAAACTCTACGTGTTTGCCCATCGCGGGGCGCATCTCGACGCCGACTCCGACGATGTCGTGGTAGAAATGGACTGCGATACCGAATGGGTGACACCAATCCTGTCGACTATCCCACTGCAGTTATTCAGTTATCACGTCGCCGTCTTGCGTGGCACCGACGTCGATCAGCCGCGTAATCTCGCCAAGTCAGTCACCGTCGAATAGCTTCTCGGTTTGTGGAACTGATCGTTCCCGACTGCGTACTTGTGCACACCCGCCGGTAAACTGGAGTGGTTGACTACAACAGTATCCTATTGAACGCTTTTTCTATCTGGAAAGCGGACTGTGACCGATATTTTCAGGGTTTCTGCTAATGCCCAATGGAGACGCTGATCGGTAGCGCTATCTGGCTCATTAGTATCTCCAAACAGTTTTGTTCGGCTAGCCAGTGAAATCTGTTTGACCCAGTCAACTCGCCAAATGGCTGCGAGCAAAAATAGCGGCAGGTGAGCGCTATGCCTGGTGGCTGATTGTGACAGAACTGACCGGTAAGAAGGTGCATTTTTGGGCGTGTCGGCAGGAATCAGGCAGGTTTTGGAGCTGGACGCTGTCGTTAATTTTTTTGACCTGTTGGAATAAGGAAAATGGGGTGTCACGTCTTCATATACTTATCCTGGCCCCTGGTGCAACATAGCGGCTAAAGGAGAACAGTTCATGAACACAGACGGAATCAACGCACTCCCGCTGGAGGACGACACCCGTACCACCGCCGACCTTATTGCCGAGCTCGATAGCAATGGCCATGCACGCCAGCTTGCGTAGTCGCGCCCGGCAGATCGGAGCTGATCCCAAGCCTTGAACACCGACGATCCACGGATTACCCGCATTGAGTGGGGCAAGCTCGAAGGCGAGCGGCGTCGGCACGCGGGCAGTAACTCCAGGTCCGGCGCGCACGGCCAGATCGTTCACCTCGGCCTGGCCCGGATAACGACCGAGGACGGCTGCAGTGGATTTGGCTTCAGCGACATCGATGCCGACCACGCCCTGCCATTACTCGGCCGTCGTTTGAGCGAAGTGTTCTCAGCACAAAGTGGCGTCCTGCCCGCGTATCAAGCGCTGGACTTTGCCGTCTGGGACCTGGTCGGTCAAAGGCAAAATCTGCCGGTGTACGCGCTCGTTGCAAACCTCGCCGGCGCTTCGGTGCCCACCTCGATACACCCACCGTGCTATGACACCACGCTCTATTTTGATGATTTGCACCTTGATTCTACACACGCCGCCGCGGAGCTTTTAGCAACACAGGCGCTGGATGACTACGAGTGGGGACATCGTGCGTTCAAGGTAAAGGTCGGCCGCGGCGCACGCCATATGTCACTCAAGCACGGCACCGAACGTGATATTGCCGTCATAAGGGCAGTAAGAAAAGCGATTGGCCCGACCGCAAAGCTGATGTTGGACGCCAACAACGGTTATAACCTCAACCTCACCAAACAGGTGCTCGGTGAAACCGCGGACTGCAATATCTTTTGGATAGAAGAGGCGTTTCACGAGGACGCCGAGCTTTACGCGGCTCTGCGCGACTGGCAGACCGAGCAAGGGCTTCACGTTCTAATCGCGGACGGCGAAGGGCGCGCTTCGTCAAAGCTGCTTAAATGGGCGCGCGATGGCTTCATCGATGTCGTGCAGTACGATATTTTGCGTTACGGATTCACAGCGTGGCTCGAAGTCGGTCGTCGGCTGGACCAGTGGGGCGTTCGCAGTGCGCCGCACCACTACGGACGTCATTACGGAAATTTCGCGTCCGGACATCTGTCGACGGCAATCAAGAACTTCACCTTCGTCGAGTGGGATGAAGCGACCACGCCCGGCCTGGATACCACCGCCTATGCCGTCAAAGAAGGCGAAGTGCAAATACCGGACAGCGCCGGTTTCGGCCTGAAGCTCGATAACGTGGTTTTCGAGCAAGCGGTTGCAAGAAACGGCTTTCGCGTGGCCATGTCGGGAAGAGGTTGTCGGTCCGAGCGTTTGTGAGTCGACGAGCCTGGCCACAGTGTCGTCCGTCAACGCGGGTTACGTAGATGAAAGTTTCCCACCCGGGAACCGTCGCTAAGTAGTCGATTTGTGGAGGTAGCGTCCAACGAAGGGCTTCCCCACCTCAGTCCTCTCCCTGCGGACTGACTCCTGGTCACAAATCAGGCGCGGGAGTTATCGAATGCCTCACTCTCCACGCTTGCGCGGAGAGGGCCTGGATTAGGGGAGCGGCGGTGTTGTTCCAGCAGCTGGTGATATAGTTGAGAGTCTGCTTAGTGCCGATTGCAGAAGCCTGATCTACCCTCGTCAGTGTCTCCTTCAGGTATTGGGACGCGTCATCTTGAAGACGTTGTCGACGGCGGTGTATTCCTGGTAGCCGAGGCGCGCTAGGGGCTTGATGCGATCGAGGTCGATCAGGCCGTCTTTTAATACCTCGTCACGAATATGCACGCCGAGTACCTTGCCGATGATGGTGCTGTTGATACTGTCTTCCAGTGTGCAGGGTAAAACAATCTCCTGAAAGAATTCGCACTCCAGGTGAACTGGAGCTTCGAGTACCCGTGGCGGTTTGACCAACTGCGCCGGTTCGGCCGTCAGCCCGGCGAGTTCGAGTTCGTTGACATCGTGGTCGTGGGGTCCGGAGCTTATGTTCATCGCCGCCTGCAGAGCCAGTGGCACCATGTTGACGACGAATTCACCACTGGCCTTGATGTTGTGCAGCGTGTCCTTCTCACCACCGTGCGGGTGATAGCCGGTAAAGGCAATCATCACCATTGGTGGGTCGCTTGCCAGCGCATTAAAAAAACTGAAGGGCGCGAGGTTGATAGCGCCGTTGGGATGAATCGACGTCACCCAGGCAATAGGGCGCGGAACGATACAGCTCTTGAAGGGGTCGTGGGGTAATCCATGGGGTTCGTTAGTTTTGTAGAACACGTGGTACTCGAGGTTAGGCAAAGACTGCAAACTACCACCGAAACGACAAGGCCGTAAACCATTTTGCAGGTATTGATTCAGTTCTGCGGAAGATAGATATCTGCGCTGTACTCAGATTTTCAGGTTGCGCAGTCGCAAGGCGTTGCTGATCACCGATACCGAACTCAGACTCATGGCGATGGCGGCGATCATCGGCGATAGCAGCAGTCCAAACACCGGATAGAGCACGCCGGCGGCAACCGGTACGCCGAGCGAGTTGTAGGCGAACGCAAAAAACAGGTTCTGGCGAATGTTGCGCATGGTGGCTCGACTCAATCGTCTTGCTCGCAGAATCCCGCGTAGATCGCCCTTGACCAGCGTGATACCCGCGCTTTCGATGGCGACATCGGTTCCAGTGCCCATCGCAATGCCGACATCAGCCTGTGCCAGTGCCGGGGCGTCGTTGATACCGTCGCCGGCCATGGCAACCTTTTTACCTGCGGCCTGCAGTTGTTTGACGATATCTGCTTTCTGTTCGGGTGAAACGTCGGCTTCGATGCGGTCAATACCGAGCTTCTTCGCTACCGCTTCTGCAGTGATTCGATTGTCGCCGGTTAGCATCACGATACTGACTCCGTCGGCATGTAGCTCGCGAATGGCTTCGTTGGTGGACTTCTTTATCGGATCAGCCACGCTGATCAGGCCGGCGGCCTTGCCGTCGATAGCGACCAGCATCACCGTATCTCCCCCGCTGCGTCCGGTGTCGGCCTGTTGCGACAGGTGGGTGATATCGATGGACAGGGAGGCCATTAATTTTGCGTTGCCGAGCGCTATGCGATGTCCCTCAATGTCGCCGATGACACCCTGCCCGGTGATTGACTCGAAATGGTCGGTGTTGGCGAGGCTGAGCTCTCTGCTTCTGGCGCCGTGTAAAATGGCATCGGCAAGCGGGTGTTCGCTGGCGCGCTCCAGACTGGCGGCGAATCGCAATACGGTGTTTTCATCGACATCGTCGACCGCAACAACCGCGACCAGGCGGGGCTTGCCCTCGGTCAGGGTGCCCGTTTTATCGACCACCAGGGTATCGATTTTCTCCATCACTTCGAGGGTCTCGGCATTTCGGATCAAGACGCCGAACATCGCCCCTTTGCCGGTGCCGACCATGATCGACATCGGCGTGGCGAGGCCAAGCGCGCAGGGGCAGGCAATGATCAGCACCGCGACGCCATTTATGATGGCAAAAGCGAGACGGGGTTCAGGACCGACCAGCCCCCAGACCAGCATGGTGAGAATGGCAATGATCACCACGGCGGGCACGAAATAGCCTGCCACCATATCCGCCAGTCTCTGGATTGGAGCGCGTGAACGCTGCGCCTCGCTGACCATGTTGACGATCTGTGCCAGTAAGGTATCGGCACCGACCTTTTCAGCACGCATCAGCAGGCTTCCGCTTCCGTTTACCGTGGCGCCGATGACAACATCACCGCTGGATTTTTCCACGGGTATCGATTCTCCGGTAACCATCGATTCGTCTACGGCACCAGTGCCGCTGGTCACAATACCATCAACCGGGATTTTCTCGCCGGGTCTGACGCGCAGAATATCGCCGGCTACAACCTGATCGAGCGCGATGTCTTCCTCCTGGCCGTCATCACGCACTATGCGTGCCGTGTTCGGCGCGAGTCCGAGCAACAGTTTGATCGCAGCGTTAGTCTGGCTGCGTGCGCGCAGTTCCATCACCTGGCCCAGCAGTACCAGGGCGATGATCACCGCCGCAGCCTCGAAGTAAACCGCTACCGTGCCGTCGGTATGCACCCTGCTGGCCGGAAAGATTCCCGGGAACAGCAGCGCGACTACGCTATAGGTCCAGGCCACACCGACACCGATGGCGATCAGCGTAAACATGTTCAGGTTCCAGCTGCGGAGTGATTGCCAGCCGCGCAGGAAGAAGGGCCAGCCGCACCACAGTACGACAGGCGTGGCCAACAAAAACTGAATCCATTGTGCCACTGGCATCGGCAGGCTGTCGGGCAGCAGGGTCGGCGCCATATCCGCGATCATGGCGAGTAGAAAAACCGGTATTGCCAGCACCAGGCTGATGCGAAAACGTCGACGCATATCGATCAGCTCTTCGTTGCGTTCCTCGACTTCGACGGTACGCGTTTCCAGCGCCATGCCGCAGACAGGGCAGTTACCGGGTGAATCTTGCGCGATTTCGGGGTGCATCGGGCAGGTATACTCGGTGCGGGTGGCAAGGACGGGCGGGCCGGATACTTCCAGCGCCATGCCGCAGATGGGGCAGCTACCAGGGTGATCCTGTTCGATCTCGGGGTCCATCGGACAGATGTAAAGCGCGCCGGGGACATGGACGATATCCTGCTGTGCTGCGCCGCTCAAATAATACTCGGCGTCACGCGCGAATTTCTGCTGACAACCCTCGCAGCAGAATCGGTAGTCGACATCGAGGTGTTGATGATGGTGTGCGCTGGTGGCGGCGACGGTCATACCGCAGACGGGATCGACCATCGTATCGGTAGTCTCTGGCTGATTGGTATTCTGCATTTAATGCCTCGTTGGGCCGATTAAACTGGATGTCGCGCCGAAACCTGTGCGACATGCGCTGAATTTGTTGCCGTCAGGCTTTTTCAATCTCGCATTGTAAACTCTGTATTCGCTACAGGCACAAGCACAATGTTTCTTCGCTGCTATTGGTTAATGGCTGGTAGCGTGGATTGGCACGGAGTGGCGCAAGAAAAACCCGCCGTAGCGGGTAATGCAGGAGGAGTGGTTGCGAGCAGCGGAGGTATGCCACCCACGGTAGGACTAACGTTGAGCGATCAAATGATCCATGCGTTCCAGATCATTGATGACACCCCAGCTACCACCGGCTTCATCGACGCGTTTTTTCCACAAATCGAGGCGTTCCATGTAGTCACGGGGATCGATGTTGTCGCTGCGTAGCTTGGTCACATTGAGCGCGACCACGTGAATGTCTGGCAGTGATATCGGGAAGTCGCGTATGTGCCCTTTTTGCAGGTCTTCCTCGAGGTCGGAGAAGATCAGCACATACTTTTCGCCCGCGCCGGTTTCGCGCAGGTACTCGCTTGCCTGCAGCATTCCACCGGTGATATCGGTGTGGCGACTGCCCCCGCGAAGGCTGTCGACGAAGCTGTCGATTTGCGCCTTGAATTGCCGTTTCTGCTGGTTGGACGTACTCGGGCGATCATCGAAGGTCATTCTGGCAATGATGTCCTTTTCGCTGAAGCTGCCGCTGTCAATGCGCGCGATTGCGATCGAGTCGCCACTATCCAGGGTCGCTAGCAGGTAGTTGATAATGCTCTGCGCCTTGTCCATTTCCCGGGTATAGGTCCCCGAGGTATCGAGCAGCAGGTATACAGCCCGAGCTTTCGACTGCGGTTCGTTGCAAGCGGCAAGGGTAAGTGACAGTGCCGCAATGAGAATGATTTTTTTCATGACTTTTCCTCCATCAGGTATTCGACTCCGTCGTCACTGTCACCGATTCGTTGCTTGCTCTTGATGCTACCGGTAATCAGGCGTTCGATACCCAGTGGCAACATGATCAACAGGTCATACATACTGACCAGCATGCGGCTAGCCTGACGTGCGCTGCCGCCGAGCAATCGGGCAAGGAAAGCGAGCGAGTGGATCAGCGCAAGCGCGACGATGCCGATCACGGTACGCAGCGAATGGATGAAAGACTCCAGCGGAATGGCGACGAAGGCTAGAGCAAACGGCAGGATAAATCCCATGATCATTTGTCCAAGTGATGGAATCCAGCGGAACTCGGCTTCAGCCACAATGACATTGCCGGCCAGGGATTGAGTCAGCGCCTCGCGGTCAAGAGCGAGTAGATCGCGCATATAGGCGAGTGACGCTTCTACTGTTGCGAGGATAGCCAGAATGCTGAAAGTGATGACGATCATGCGCTTGCGCATGCTGTCATCCATCGAGCCGATCACTGGAAACAGGTGGGTGATACGCAGCGATTCCAGCAGGAAGAGTCCCATCGCGATTTCCACCATGATAATCACCAGGGCCGCTATATCCGAGGTGCGCATCGGACCGATGTAACTGGTACCCCCGACCATCTCGGACATTGGCATGGCGATCAGCTGGAAGTTGATCAGGCCACCGAAGACCGCGATCACCAATACCAGGCTGGAAATAAAGAACTGGGTCAACGATGATGAAGACAGCGTGCGGGCAATGGTATCGTCACTTTTACGAATGGCTTCATAAGCTGCCATCTGGCGATCAATTTCGAGGGAACGCTCGTCGAGACCGTCGATGGTTTCCTTGACGCGAGCGAGCGAATGTCCGAGCTTGCGCCATTGCGGCTGCATGGCACCGAGCAGCTTGTGGCGACCGAGAGTGGTTTTACGGTAGGCCTTCTCGGTTTCACGGTGTGCGTTTTCCAGTGTGTTGCCGATGTTATCGAGAATGCTGCAAACGGTCGCATCGCCACTGCGTGGAATGCTGGCAATGGAGTCGACCGCCTGTAACCATTCTGGCGGTAGGGGTGGTACGTCAGTGGCCGCCTGATAGTCCTCTTCAATGCGGTCGATGGTATCGGAAATCTGCCGATGCAACGCCGGGTATGCGCTCAGATCACGAGTTACCACGGCGTTGACACGATGGAATTCACGCTCGATGGCGCGTTCACAGGCATCCTCTCCGAGTGCCAGTACCACCTCACGATTGCGACGTTGCAAACTGCTTTCCAGATGACGTAACGACGTCGCGAACAATCGGCAGGCAGCGTGAATTGCGTGCCCGGTGGAGAGGATCAGTGAATGTGCCGGATTACGCGCAAGATAGGCGACAAACACCAGGATAAACAGCCAGATGGCTGCTGACAGGCCTGCCTGATCAGACCAGATGGTTAGTATTTCGTTAAACATGTCTTAGTCCTTCAATTTGTTTTAGTCGGGCTGAATCTAGGCAGGACCTGTGAAAAATCGGTGAAAAGCCGGTGAAAGTCGTGAAAAAAGGCTAAAAATAATAGTGACCAAAGGGTTTTATCGCAGGGCGTCATGGTTGCCGAGGTTCCTGGGCGATTACTGGGCGACCCCAGGGCGGTCACGACGCAGTCACTGTGGCGGGCGATAGAGTTTGTAACCATGATTTACCAGCAGGTTTAGCGCAATAATGGCCAGTATTTTCTGGGTTGAAGATCAATCTCACTGGATCAAGAAGTTTTCCCCGATACTCGAGGCGGAAGATTTCGATGGTCAGCCGACCGAGCTTGCGATTTATCATTTCGCCGAGGCGGCGAGGCAAAAGATTGCTTTGACCGATAAGGGTTCACCACCGGATGTGGCCTTGCTTGACGCGCGCATGAATGGCAATGATCAGGCGGGATTCACGGTATCCAATGCGTTGCGCAGGAAATGGCCGGGGCTGCCGATCATATATCTGTCAGAGCACGCGGGCACTGATATCGAGCGTGCCGCGCTTGAGCAATTTTCGGCCACCGATTTTATCGCCAAGCATCAGCACAATGTTGAACAGGTGTTGTGCTGGCGCATCCGTGCGGTGCTTCGCCAGGTGTCGATCGATAGTGATGTAGCGACCACGCAGGACGTGATCACCAGTGGTGAACTGACCA
>Ga0102815_10001332_pt1 | contig 15547 bp, 13 predicted proteins | sample ColrivemetaGS759_FD_79113 | JGI IMG/M metagenome (GOLD analysis project Ga0102815, IMG submission 79113) | Estuarine microbial communities from the Columbia River estuary - Ebb tide ETM metaG S.759 | ecosystem: Environmental > Aquatic > Marine > Intertidal zone > Estuary | place: USA: Columbia...
AGGTTCAATATTTACAGGAAAATTTGATTCAGATAAAATTGATCCTTCAAATCCACAGGCAGCTATTGATTTTGGAATTCCATTTGTTGGAAGGCCAGCTAAATTAAGGTTGAAATATAAATTTTCACCAGGTGCTGTAAATAAAAATAAACAAGGAGATGTATTAGCTTATCCAGATATGTTGGATATTTATGCTTTGTTAGAAATAAGATTTAGCGGAAAAATACAAAGATTGGGCACCGCTTGGTTAAGAAGCAGCGATAACACTTCAGAGCTTAACACTGTTGAAATACCTTTTAATTACGGAGAATTAGACAGTTCATTTCCAGATTATATGAAGCCTGTTGATGGTGTTTATGTAAGCCAAGATTCGGCACAATTTGTTTTACCAACACATATTACCTTTGTTGCGTCGTCAAGTTTTGATGGTGCTAATTTTGCCGGCGCCGTAGGAAGTGAATTAATTGTAGATGATGTTGAAATGGTTTATGATGAGGAATAATTAATTTAAACTAAAGCCCAATACTTAAATATGGAAATTACATTGGTTACTTTATATTTATGTATTTTAATATACACTATTATTAGGGTTTTATTAGACACTTATTCTACCCCAAAAACATTGGCTTATTTAATGCTTATTATGCTGATTCCTCTTTTAGGAATTGTGGTATATTATGCATTTGGTATTAATTTCAGGCATAAACGCACCACTTCAATTGGAGTACATTCACAAACTGCTTTTGATTTTTCATACAAAAATAAAGATGTTGATAATACCAAAAATTTAATTGAAAGTAATTTTGATAAAATTCTTCATTTTGAACCTCTGGTACATTTTCTTAAAGGTCTTTTTCAAGAGAATTTAAGTGAAAATAATTTTAAACTTTTAATCAATGGAGAAGAGAAATTTCCTGAAGTATTAAAAACGTTAGAAACAGCCGAATATTTTATTCATATGGAATACTATGATTGGGAAAATGATATTATAGGAAATAAAATTAAAGATATTTTATTGAAAAAATCCGCTAGCGGATTGAAAGTTAGAGTGCTTTATGATGATTATGCAAGCAAGGGAATTAAAAGAAATATTGTAAAAGAACTTAAAAACGGTGGTGTTGAAGTTTACCCAAAAATAAAAGTTAAACTGGCTAAATTTGCAAATCGAATGAACCACAGAGACCATCGAAAAATTATTATTATTGATGGAAAAATTGGCTTTGTAGGGGGTATCAATATTTCTGATAGATATGACAATTCAATTGATACCGGACTTTATTGGCGAGATACTCATGTGAAATTTACTGGTTTATTAGCACATAATTTACATCGGCATTTTATAGTGAGTTGGAATACTGCTCAATCTGAAAAATTAGCTTATTCTAAAGCCTTATTTCCTACTGTTGAATTAACAATAAATGATGATATTAGGGCTTTAGGTCAGGTTGTAGCTGGCGGACCTATTTACCCAATGTCTAATATTATGCTCAGTTATTTTCGAATATTTTCGCTTGCTAAAGAAAAATTGTATATCACCAATCCGTATTTTATACCAAACGAAAGCATTATGGACGCTTTAAAACAAGCTGCTGTTTCGGGGGTTGATGTGCGCTTAATGGTTCCCGAAAAGTCCGATTCTGCTATTGTTGGAGCAGCTTCAAAATTTTATTTCAACGATTTGTTAAATGCAGGGGTTAAAATTTATCTGTATAAAAAAGGATTTATTCATGCAAAAACAGTCGTGGCTGATAGCTTGGTTAGTGTCGTTGGAACTGCCAATATGGATATTAGAAGTTTTGACCTTAATTTTGAAATAATGTCAGTAATTTATGGTAAGTTATTTGCTTTAAATCTAGAGAAATCTTATCTCGAAGATATCGAAAATTGCAGTGAAATTAAAATAGAAACTTGGAACAAAGTTACTATTTTACATAGGCTTTGGCAAGCCATAGCAAGATTAATTTCATCGTTTTTATAATTTAACAATTACTACTTTTATACAACTAATTAAAAAGACAACAGAAATGTGGAATAATATTTTTATCGGTTTTGTTTTAATCATCCTAACAAGTTTTATTCATGCCTTAACCACAAAAACGGTATTGTCTATAAGCCAAAAGAAACATGGTTTTAAAGGTTCCTTTAAAAGAGTTATTTACATTAATTCAGTTGTTTTAGTTACTATGATGGCAACTCTTTTAGAAGCAACAATTTGGGCTTTCACTTATCAAATTATTGGTTCGTTCCAAAGTTTTGAAGAATCATTATACTTTTCATTGGTTACCTATACAACTCTTGGTTATGGTGATATTATTTTGAGCAATGCAGATAGGTTACTAGGCGCTTTCGAAGCTGCGAATGGTGTCATTATGCTTGGATGGTCAACTGCAATAGTAGTTACAGCCATTCAAAAAATTTATAGCCGATAGCTCAATTAAGTCTCAGCCATTAAAAATGGCATTCAATTCATTCTTAAGAATGAATTGAAGTTGTTTTATTTTTTAAAAAATCGGGTTTTTGTACCCGAATTACCGATAAAATTTCAGCACAAATAGAAATCGCAATTTCCTGAGCGGTTTCGGCACCAATATTTAAACCTGTTGGGCCGTATATTTTATCTAAAAAGGCTGTTTCAACTTCTTGATAATGTTCTATAAAGTCGTTGATTATTTTTTCACGACGGTTAAAAGGTCCTAACAAACCCATATAACTTGGAGTACTCTCTTTAAAAGCCAATAAATATTGCAAATCCTTTGCATAACTATGGGTCATAAATACAATAGCGGTTTGTTCATTTACCCAGTTTATTTTCAGCAAATTAGGATCTGTCTGAATCAATGCTGTAGCGCCCGGAAAATCCTGAATTGTTTGTTGATTGGCCGCACTGGTAATGACAACTACTTCCCAACCCAATTGAGAAGCAAATAGGCTCAACTGCACGGCATCATGTTCCGCACCCACAATGACGAGCCTGAAACAAGGTTTTAAATTTTGTTCAAATAGCAACAATGCGTTTTGTTCATTTTCTTCAATTTTTGAAGTCTCTGAAAAAACCACCCAGTGTTTATTATCAAATGAAATATAAGAACCAAAATTGTTGTTTACCCCTTCTTCTTTTGTGTAAAAAGATTTAATTTGAAACGCTTTTCGTTCTTCAACCGATTTTTCAAATGCAGTAATAAATGTTGCTGTTGGATTGAAGGGCTCTATTAAAATAAAAAGAGTGCCTTCACAACCCAAGCGATAACGACCGTCATAAGTCATTATTTTTGCTTCACCAGTTTTAAAAACCGATGCAGCTTGACGTAAAATTTCTTTTTCAACACACCCTCCACTTACAGCACCAACCATGGTGCCATCTTCTAAAATAAGCATTCGCACTCCAGGTTTTCTGTACGATGAGCCGTTTAAAGCAACCAAAGTTGCCACCACTGCTTTTAAACCTTCTTTTTTTGATTTTTGAAAGTTTTTTATAATGTTTTTAAACTCAAATGTCATTCCGCTATCTTTTTGTTTAAATTACAAAAATTTTAAAATTACTTTTTTTGCAAAAATGTAGCTCCACCAGGACTCGAACCTGAATCTAAAGTTTAGGAAACTTTTATTCTATCCCTTGAACTATGGAGCCAAACAAACTGCAATTTATGATTTATTTTATTTGTCTTTTGTCGGAATAATTAAAATTGGAATTTCAGCGTGTTTTACCACCTCAACTGCAATACTTCCCATTAATAAATTTGCAAATCCACTTCTGCTATGCGTTCCCATAACAATTAAATCGGCGTTCCAACTTGATGCAAATTCCAGAATAGCATCGGCAGAATTTCCTTCCAAAACTTTGGTTTTAATAGCTTCATCTTTTAAATGTTTTGCTGATGATGCTAAAAAATTTTCAGCTTCTTTCTTTAAACCTTCAACCAATTCCAAGGTATTTGATGTTAAAAAACCAGCATAACCCATAATAGGGTCGTAATTCATGGTGTAATATGAAACATCATTAACAACATGAACAAGTGTAACTTCCGCCTTTAATGCTTTGGCATAACTATAACCCAATTCAGCAATGTTTTCTGCAGAAGGACTTGTATCTAATGCTATACATATTTTTTTCATAATAAGAAATGTTAGATTAGCTATTGTTTTGCAATCAAAAAGAAATTAACCCACTGTTATAACAGTAATTAATATGATTTTTAATACTTCTTAAAATTAAACATTAAGTACTAAAAAACCGAATTTTTTTGTATTGTATTTGGTTTTAGGAACCAAAAATATATGAAGGTGGTAATTAATAAAGCAAGATATCTATCGCTATTAATAATATTGTTACGAAAATTACAAAACCTAACAATAAACATGTACTTCTTAAAACTAATTTCATGATTTCAAATGTTTAGTGGTTTTTGCCCTAAAACAGCTTAGGACCATACAAAAATACCAAAACAACATTAAGATTATCAGGGTTTTAACCTCTTTCTTTAAGGGGGGATTTTCCCTTTCTTGACATTCTAAGTTTTATTTTTCTCGATGCTAAGAAAAATTGCTGTTTTAAACAGCACTTAAAAGGCAATACTATTTAAATTTAGGAAAGTCATAATATGTTTGAACTAAAAAAGTTATTCCATTTCTTGTAACGCCTTGTTCTCACTTTCTCTAAAGGCATAACTAAGAACATAAATAATTGATCTTATAAAATTTAAACGCTACTTTTGAAAATCTACTAATTCCAAACATTTTATGCGTAAAATCGCAGAATAATATGCTCTTTTTAAAAAAATAAAACCCATAATTGATTATTAAAATCTAAATTATGGGTTTTATGACAATAAAATATTAAGTGTAATTAAATTTTATTTTTGTTATTAGAACAGCTTTACTGTAAACTGAACTCTTGCTATTTTAGTCGAAGGATTCCACATTGTCGTTGCTGAAACAGGAATTCTTAAAGTTGAAAGTTTCAATACTTTTGAAGCCGTCAAACCAACATTAACAATATCAAAATTTTCTCCTCCATCACCATATAAGTGAGTATCTCCATTAAACGAAAAACCAGCTCCAACGAAAGTGTTTAAATCAACCTTGGCTCCTTGAATTAAAGGATATGCAACTTGGATGTATGTTGAATAACGTTGCTCAAATTCACCATTAGCGTATTGAGAATCTCCGCTTCCGTACAACAGAACATCTGCTTCTAAAGTTAAAGGAAATTTTTCTCCAAAATTATATGAAGTTCTTAAATCCAATAAGTGACCTGTAGTTTCTTTGTTGTAATCCCAAACATCAGGACTTTCAACACCTCGGGTGTTAAATAAATCCCATAATCCTATAGAAAAACCATTTGCAGCATATTGCACATAATAGTTTATTTCTTTATAATAGGTTCCATCACTTTCATTTGAAAAAGCCATACCTCCCCAAAAACCAGCAGTCAAACTTTTAGATTTATTTACTGTGAAAATTGTTTGAACAGAGAACATCGGTTTGTCTGTAATTACCAGACCTCTCCATAAATGATTTGATTGTAAACTCACCGTAAAATCAACAGGGCTATCTTTCAATTCTGCCTCTTGAGCCATACCCATTTGTACTGATAAGACAGCTACAAATAGTATTAATAATATTTTTTTCATTATTGTATTTTTAAAATTTTAAATATTTAACTTGCTAAACTAAGGCAACATATAAAAGAGCTGCAATTACACACCCAATAATAGGACCTACAACTGGAATCCATGCGTATCCCCAGTCACTACTTCCTTTTACAGGTAAAATTGCGTGCATAATTCTTGGTCCTAAATCACGTGCTGGATTGATAGCGTAACCCGTTGTACCACCTAATGACAAACCGATTACCCATACAAGAAATGCAACAGGCACCGCTCCAATTGAACCTAAACCTATGATAGCTCTCGCATCAACATCTCCTAGGATATCAAGACTTGGTCCTGCCAAGTAAAATATTACAAATACTAAAACAAAAGTTCCTATGATTTCACTTATCAAGTTTGAAAAAGTGTTTTTAATAGCAGGTCCTGTACTAAAACAAGCCAATTTTCCACCTTCATCTTCGGTTGCTTTGAAGTGGTCTTTATAAAATACCCATACTAAAAGTGCTCCTAACATAGCGCCAATCATTTCTCCTGCTATATATTCAGGAACTAAATCCCAAGACAGTTTTCCTGCTGTCGCTAAAGCAATTGTTACTGCTGGATTTAAATGCGCACCACTATATGGTCCTGCAACTACTACCCCAACAAAAACGGCCAAAGCCCAACCTGTAGTTATTACAATCCATCCTGAATTGTTTCCTTTTGTTCCGTTTAATACAACATTAGCTACTACTCCGTTCCCTAATAAAATAAGCAACATGGTCCCTAATATTTCTGCTACTAGAATTGACATAATTTTTAATTTATTTGATTAATGGTTGATTTTTATTCTTCGATCCAGTTTTGTGCACATTTTACTGCTTTATGCCAGTAATGCAACATGTTTTCAACTTTCTCTTTCTCTAATTTTGGATAGAATTCTCTATCTACAATCCATTGAGATTGAATATCATCAACACTATCCCAATAACCTACCGCTAAACCAGCTAAATAAGCAGCTCCTAAAGCAGTAGTTTCTAATGTTTTTGGACGAATAATTTTAAATCCAAATAAATCTGATTGAATTTGCATTAACAAATTACTTGCTGCTGCACCTCCATCAACTCTTAACTCAATACCTTTTTCTCCAGCATCAGCTTCCATAGCTTTTACAATATCATACACTTGAAAAGCAATACCTTCTAATGTTGCGCGAGAAATATGAGCATCTGTTGTACCACGAGTAATTCCCATTATAACACCACGCGCATATTGATCCCAGTAAGGGGCTCCTAAACCGGTCATTGCAGGTACAAAATAAACACCTCCATTATCTTCAACCGTTTCTGCTAAATGATTTATTCCTGGAGCTGTTTTAACCATTTTTGCACCATCACGCAACCATTGAATAGCTGCACCACCAACAAATACACTTCCCTCTAAAGCATAGGTAGTTTTCCCTTTAATTTTCCAACCAATTGTGGTTAATAAATTATTGTTGGAATACACCGCTTTTTCTCCAGTATTCATTAATAAGAAACATCCTGTTCCATAGGTGTTTTTTACCATTCCTGGTTTGGTACACATTTGTCCGAATAAAGCAGCTTGTTGATCACCAGCAATACCAGCAATAGGAATTTTTGTTGAAAACAACGTTGTAGCAGTTGTTCCATAAATCTCGCTACTTTCTTTTACTGTAGGTAAAATAGCTCTTGGTATGTTAAATAATTCAAGTAATTCTTCATCCCACTCTAAAGTGTGAATGTTTAATAACATGGTTCTACTTGCATTTGAAACATCCGTAATAAACATATTCCCTCTTGTTAGCTTCCAAACCAACCAAGTATCAACAGTTCCGAAACATAATTTACCTGCTTCGGCTTTTTCTCTTGCACCCTCAACATTATCAAGAATCCATTTTAATTTAGTTGCAGAAAAATAGGCATCTAATACCAAACCTGTTTTCTTTTTAATCATATCTATATGACCTTCCGTTTTAAGCTCATCACAATATTTAGCTGTTCTTCTATCTTGCCATACAATAGCATTGTAAATTGGCTCACTTGTTTCGCGGTCCCAAACAATTGTAGTTTCTCTTTGATTTGTAATTCCAATTGCAGCAATTCCCTCACCTGAAATACCTTCTTGCGCAACAACTTCAGCCGCAACAGATATTTGTGAAGACCAAATTTCATTTGGATTGTGTTCTACCCATCCCGGTTTTGGGAAAATTTGCTCAAAAGGCTTTTGAGATACTCTTACAATTTCTCCATTGTGATTAAATAAAATCGCGCGGGAGGACGTGGTTCCTTGATCTAAGGCTAAAATTAATTTATTTTTCATTATATATTTGGTTATTTTGGTTATTCAATTATCGGGAATTTTTATAAAATATAATTTGAGGTTACTTGTGCATAGTCATCTATTTGTTTTGTTTGCCAAGCCGCATCTTGTTTTAATTCAGCAGCCATTATTTTTGCAACTTGTGGTGCCATTTTAATACTTTCTCTCGCATCTAAAAGCTGACATCGTGTTCTACGTGCTAAAAAATCCTCTACCGTACGTGCCATTTCATGTTTCACGGCCCATACAACTTGCGCATTTACGACTTCCAAAGAAGCGCTCACTAAATCACTCATTCCAGCTTCTTTTGCCAATTCCAAAATTGCGTCTTCATCAGAGCCATAGTAGTATAAAGGATTGCTATAATCAACATTTTCTTTATATCCATGAATTTTTAAATGCTTTGTTTTTGTTGGAATATGTGACCAATTATTCAATTGCTCTGTCTTATCCACTAAATCTTCACCCATTTTTCTAAAAGTTGTCCATTTACCCCCAACCATGGTAAGTAACCCTGATTTAGAAGTGAATATTTTATGGCTTCTAGATATTTCCTTCGTTTTCTTTCCTTTTCCTTTTGAAGCAGCCAAAGGTCTTAATCCTGCAAATACACTTAACACATCACTACGTTTTGGTGCTTTTGTTAAATAACGCGCTGCTGTTTTTAAAATAAATTCTATTTCTTCTTCTAAAGCAATAGGTTCTAAAGATTCCTTTTCAATTGGTGTATCTGTTGTCCCAACAACAACTCTATTGTGCCAAGGCACTAAAAACAACACTCTACCATCATCCGTTTTAGGAATCATAATTGCATCATTATCTGGTAAAAAAGATTTATCCAATACCAAATGAACACCTTGACTTGGCGCAATAGTTTTCTCAGCATTCGGAGAATCCATTTTTAAAATATCATCTGCAAACACGCCAGTAGCATTCACAATTTGCTTTCCTTTTATTTTATATTCTTTATTTCCTTCTAAATCCATAAATTTCACACCTGAAACTTTACCACTATTGTCTTTTAACAACCCTGATACTGAACAGTAGTTAATTACAATTGCCCCCATTTTAACAGAGGATTGGAGCGTATTAATGGCTAAACGAGAATCATCAAATTGACCATCATGATAAACAACACCAGCAGATATTTTTTTTGGATTTATAGTTGAAATTCGACTTAATGTTTTTGATTTTGAAATTCTTTTAGACCTCCCTAAACTATATTTTCCAGCTAACAAATCATATAAAGTTAACCCAACCGTATATTGAAGCTCATCATATAAGCCGTGTGTAGGAATTATAAAAGTCTGATCCTTTACTAGGTGCGGAGCATTTTGAGTTAGCAACCCTCTTTCAATTACAGCCTCTCTTACCAATCCTAGATCTCCTTGTGCTAAATATCGAACGCCTCCATGTACAAGTTTTGTACTTTTACTAGACGTAGATTTTGTGAAATCAGATTTCTCTAATAAAACCACTGAATAACCCCGTGCAGATGCCTCTAATGCAATTCCAATTCCTGTTGCTCCACCTCCAATAATTATAAAATCAAATTCTTTTGAATTATCACTAATTTTATCAATCATCTCACTTCTTTTCATATCTCAAATAATTTAAATCAATAGTTTTTTTCTTATCAACATGTAAACTTATAACATTTCGAAAGGTTTCGAAAGTTTTTTTTTATTTTTTTTGTAAAATAGTGACATTTATCATTGTTTCTAAATGTTTCTATTTACAAAATAAAACCCAAATATCTGATTTTTTGCTGCTTAATACTTATTTTAAAACAATGTTAACCCCACCAATGTTTTGATTTAAAATAAATAAAGTTTATTTCGAAATCTTTCGAAATAAACTACAATGACGTATATTTGTTTTAACAAAACACTTTAATATGCTTTTAAACATCGCCGAACGCCATAAACTAATTTTAGAAAAGCTTGAAAAAAATGGCTTTGTTGAGGTAACTGATTTAAGCCAAGAGTTTGATGTATCATTAGTAACGATCCGAAAAGATCTTAAAGCTTTAGAAGAGAAAAAATTACTTTTCCGCTCCCATGGAAGAGCAATTCCATCCAATCCTTACACTACCGAAAACCATGTAAATGTTAAGGAGAAACTTCAAACTAAAGAAAAAATAAGGATTGCAATTGCAGCCGGGCTCATTTTAGAACCTAACGATAGTATTATTATTGCATCTGGAACCTCAGTTATAGAATTTGCTAGAAATTTAAAACCCGTTGAAGGACTTACAGTATTAACCGCTTCATTAAATACATCCTTAATTTTATCAGAAAACCCAAACATTGATGTAATTCAATTAGGAGGAATTGTTAGACGGAGCTCATCATCGGTAATTGGGCCTATCAGTGAAAAAATGCTTGCCGAATTTACTTTTACCAAATTATTTTTAGGTGTGGACGGTATAGATTTAGAATACGGTCTTACCACAACAAACTTAATGGAAGCTTCTTTAAATAAAGAAATGATAAAAGCAGCCCAGAAAATTATTGTTTTGGCCGATTCTTCAAAATTTGGCAGAAAAGGGTTCGGAAGAATTTGCGGACTGAATGATGTTGACCAAATAATTACAGATAGCGGAATTGATGAAAAAACAAAAAGTACACTGACTGAATTAGGAATAGATGTTCTGGTTGTTTGAACTTTCATATTGTGCTCAACCTTTTTAAACTTTATTCAAATTGAAAATATAAAATACTCTAAAAAGGATCTAAATAAATATCAAGCAGTATCTTAAAGTCCGTGTACGATTCTTAAACCATCAGAAAAAATGAATTGATTTAGACTACTATATCTCGAATAATTAACTTGTTCCGCTTTAATCTTTTAATAGGTTACCTTTTGTATTTTTGTTGTTACTTACTGTGTTACTTTAGTTTAACTAAAAAAAATTAGCAAGTTGGCTGATAAAATATATATAGATGTAGCAAAAAATAGTTAACTTATTTAAAATCAGAAACTTTATAAAACAAAAAAGCACTCTATTTCTTAAATAACTTTGTTTACTCCCCTTCTTTCGAAGTTACAACCAGCCTTCGTTTTTGAAGTAAAATCACAAAATAATATGTTTAATTTAAACTAAAACAGTTTCGTGTTATTATATTATTACAAATCTTCATACATCTTCTAAATTATTCGTAAAAGTTATTTTTATGATTTTTATCATAAAAATTTTCTACACGTAACCTACCTTTAGGTGATAACTAAACTAAATTAATGAATATTATATAAAATAACGCTCTATTTAGCTCTAATTTTTATCATATTCATTTTTTTTAATTTTTATAAAATACCCAAAAATGGAATTTATTACTCAAAAATATTTCATTCCAGATATTCCAATGAAGTCCTTCATTGATGAAAATGAAATTTGGGGTTTTATAAACAATACCGAATCCACAAAACAAGAGGTACAAAAAGTAATCGCTAAATCATTATCAAAACAGCGATTGAGTTTGTCTGAAGTTGCCGTTTTGGTAAATGCAAAAGATATGGCTTCTGTTGAAGCAATTAAAGAAGGAGCCAGAACACTGAAAAAGAATGTTTATGGAGATAGAATAGTGCTTTTCGCTCCTTTATACATTGGAAATGAATGTCAAAATAATTGTTCGTATTGTGGGTTTAGAACATCTAATAAAGATGCGGAAAGAAAAACGTTAAATAATCAGGAAATCATTAATGAAATTGAAGCCTTAGAAGAAAATGGGCAAAAAAGATTGGTGTTGGTTTATGGTGAGCATAAAAATTATACTCCAGCATATATTGCCAGCACCGTGAAACTTGCTTACAGTGTTAAAAAAGGAAATGGGGAAATTAGAAGAGTAAACATAAATGCCGCTCCTATGGAAATAGAAGGCTTTAAAACTGTAAAAGATGCCGGTATTGGAACCTTTCAAATATTTCAAGAAACCTATCATCCTGATTCGTATAAAAAATATCATCTTGGAGGTAAGAAAGCCCATTTTGAAAATAGATTAACCTCTTTGGACAGAGCTCAAGAAGCAGGTTTAGATGATGTTGGTATCGGAGTCCTTTTTGGTTTATATGATTGGCGATACGAGGTATTGGCTTTAGTGCGTCATGCCAATCACCTTGAAGCTTGCTATAATGTAGGACCTCATACCATTTCATTTCCAAGAATCAAGGAATCAGCGAGTTTAGATTTAGATACGAATTATTTTGTTTCGGATGAAGATTTTACAAAACTGATCGCTATTTTAAGATTGGCCGTTCCTTATACAGGAATGATACTAACAGCCCGTGAACCTAAAGAACTTCGAAATGAAATTATTCAGTATGGCGTTTCTCAAATAGATGGTGGTACAAAAATAGAATTAGGTTCCTATTCCAAAACATTAAACAGTACTCAAAATCTTAACAAAGAGCAGTTTAAAGTAAATGACGAACGCACTTTAAGCGAAATTATCAACGAGTTATTGGAGACTGAAATGATTCCTTCTTTTTGTACTGCTTGTTATAGAGTTGGTCGTACCGGAGAACATTTTATGGAATTCTCTGTGCCAGGATTTATCAAGAAATTTTGTACGCCAAATGCTATTTTAACACTTGCGGAATATATTATTGATTATGCCGATGAAGAAACATCCGAAAAAGGGTGGGAAGTAATTCAGAAAAATATCGATCAAATTGACAATGAAAAATTAAAAAATTCATTAATAGAAAGAATAGAACGCGTTAAAAAAGGAGAACGCGATTTGAATTATTAAAAATAACCGGCAACAAACAGTTTAAGTCTAGCAACCAACATCCAAAAAATGAGCAAAGGTAGAGACAACAAGCCACACATTGGAATCTACGGAAGACGTAACGTAGGGAAAAGTTCCTTTATCAATGCTATAACGGGTATTGAGGTGGCTATTGTTTCTGAAATTGCCGGCACAACGTCTGATCCTGTAAAAAAATCAATTGAAATTTTCGGAATTGGACCGGCAATACTAATTGATACTGCGGGTATAGATGATACTGGTGAAATTGGTTTAAAAAGAATTGCAAAATCAATTGAAACCATCAGTCAAATAGATGCCGCTATTTTAGTAATAAGTAAAAATACTTTTGGTGAATTTGAGCATCAATTAATTTCAGCGTTTCAAAATTATGACATTGATTTTATCATCATTCATAATAAAGAAGATGAAGAAGCATTATCCAATTCAACTTTAATTCAAATTAAACTTTTAACAAATGCTCCAGTAGAAGTGTGCAGCGTTAAAAATTCTAAAAACATAGCCGAGGTTATCGAATTGTTAAAAATCACGATTCCACAAACAGCTTATCAAAAAACAAGTTTGTTAGGCGATATTATTTGCAAAAATGCTATTGTAATGCTCATCACTCCAGTAGATTCTGAAGCTCCTGATGGCAGAATGATTTTACCTCAAGCCATGGCAATACGTGATGTTTTAGACAATAACGCCGTAAATATTGTACTTAAAGAAACCGAAGTTGAAGCGTTCTTTCAAAAAACAAACTTAAAACCAGATTTGGTAATTACCGATAGTCAGGCATTTAAATTTGTGGATAAAATCATTCCCAGAGAAATTCCATTAACTGGTTTTAGCGTGGTTTTTGCTCACATGCGAGGGCCTTTTGAAGCATATCTAAATGGGGTGAAAAAATTATCAAATTTAGAAAATGGCGATAGAATTCTCATTTTAGAATCGTGCACACATCAAGTGAGTTGCGAAGATATCGGTCGTTTTAAGATTCCGAATTGGATTCAAAAATATAGCGGTAAAGCATTAGAGTTTGATGTAGCTGCTGGATTATCAGAAAGTAAAAAACCAATCACCGCATATAAATTAGTGATACAATGCGGTGGTTGTATGATTACCAAAAAACAATTGATAAATAGATTGAAACCAGCTTTAGATACGCATATTCCTGTAACCAATTATGGACTCTCAATAGCTTACATGAACGGAATTTTAGACAGAGCTATAGAACCTTTTATCAATAAAAAACAAATTGTTGAGTAATTTTATAGATATCATAAATAAGAAGGTACTTGAAAAACAAGATCTTATCACTATGCTCAATGCTGAGGGTGTAGATAAAGTATTGTTGTTTAAAAAATCAAGAGAAATTACCAATAATACCATTGGCAATAAAGTTCATTTAAGAGGTTTAATTGAATATTCTAATGTGTGTATTAAGGATTGTTTGTATTGCGGAATCCGAAAATCGAATAAAAAGCAAGACCGCTATACTATTTTAGACAAAGAAGTTTTAGAATGTGCCATTTATGCTTTGGAACATAAGTACGCGAGTATTGTTATTCAAGCTGGGGAACGCACCGATAATGCTTTTACTTCAAAAATAACTTCACTACTTAAAGAAATTGATAAAATTAGCAAAGGTAAATTAGGCATTACGCTATCATTAGGAGAGCAATCTATTGACACCTATAAAGCATGGTTTGACGCTGGAGCACATCGCTATTTACTAAGGATTGAATCTTCAACTAAACAACTTTACAACGCCATTCACCCCAATAATGAGCTGCATAATTTTGAGAATCGAATGGCTTCATTACACAATATCAGAAAAGCAGGTTTCCAATTAGGCACCGGTGTTATGATTGGTTTACCGCAACAATCCATTGAAAATTTAGCCGACGATTTATTGTTTTTACAAGCATTAGATGTTGACATGGTTGGTATGGGACCCTATATTGAACATTCTGAAACACCCCTTTTTGAAGCCCGTAATTTATTAAGAACCAAACAAGCACGTTTGGATTTGGCTTTTAAAATGATTGCTACTTTACGGATTTTAATGAAAGACATCAATATTGCAGCAGCAACCGCTTTGCAGGCCATTGATTCTTTAGGAAGAGAAAAAGCGATAAAATATGGTGCAAATATCCTAATGCCAAATATAACCCCAGGAAATTTTAGAAATAATTACAAACTGTATGAAGACAAACCCTGCACTGATGAAAGTTACGCAGATTGTAATACATGTATCGATGTACGCCTTAACATGATAGGAAGTAGTGTTGGATATAATGAATGGGGAGATTCAAAACATTTTAAAAAAAATAAACCTTAAATAGCATACTATGGGAATCATAAAATCAGTAGCTGATTTGAAGAGCCTCCGATCTTCAATTCAGGAAGCAAATCAAAAGGCTATTATTGAAAACAATAATGTAAAGCCAATTGAAATTAATGTAGCAATGGCTACTTGCGGAATAGCTTCGGGAGCTAAAGAAATCATTGATTTCTTAATTCAAGAATTGCCTAAAAGAAACATTGTAGCAAAAATTAAAAAAACAGGGTGCATGGGTTATTGTTATGCAGAACCTACACTTGAAATTACAAAACCCAATGAAAAACCAATGGTTTTTGGGTATGTAGACCTTAAAAAAGCCGATGAAATTATAGAAAAATATATCAAACTGGGAGCGTTGGTAGATGGTGTTATTCCGATTAATTACGAATTAGCCACCTAATCAATTAGATTTTAACAATCTCAAAACAATTATAAAATGAGTATTAAGTACAGAAAAAATTTATTGATTTGCAATGGCAGTTCATGCCAAGAGGCATCAAATTTTGATTTAGTAGCAT
>Ga0102815_10001336_pt1 | contig 15539 bp, 10 predicted proteins | sample ColrivemetaGS759_FD_79113 | JGI IMG/M metagenome (GOLD analysis project Ga0102815, IMG submission 79113) | Estuarine microbial communities from the Columbia River estuary - Ebb tide ETM metaG S.759 | ecosystem: Environmental > Aquatic > Marine > Intertidal zone > Estuary | place: USA: Columbia...
TGGGAACATTAAAACTCCAACCTGACGCATAAACATCTCCTTTAAAACCTCTTGGACCATTGTGTATTACGCCAAAGTTCCCTTCAGTTCCTTGAGGCGTATAACCCCAATCATACCAGTTCGATGTATTAGAATGTTGCACTTCAAATATAGACTCAGGGCCATTTTCACCTGATTTTAAAAATATGTCTTCATAGTTAGTTACCAAACTATATACACCAATTACCTTTTCAAATTCAATTGCTGCTTCTGCAAATTTATCTTGGTACAAATACACTTTTCCTAATAAAGCTTGAGCAGCATATTTAGTTGCTCTTCCTTTTTGAGATTGTGACGTTGGCAATACTTTTGCTGCATTTTTTAAATCAGCTTCAATTTGTGCATACACTTCACTTGCTGGAACTCTTTGTAAACTTTTAGAGTCCGTTGCCGTTAACCTATTTGTTGTAAATAAAGGCACGTCACCAAATAATTTAACCAACTCAAAATAGTAATAGGCTCTTAGAAAATAAACTTCTCCATACAAAGCTTCTTTACGATCGAACGCTATTTTATTTTTATTTTGCTCTAAATAATTGGCTCTGTTAATACCTTCGTAACACCATTTCCATATAGAAGTTAAATTGTCGTTACTAGGGTTATGCGTCATATTGTCAATTTGTTGCAATCCAATTACGTCTGTAGCAGTTTCACCACCACTTAATGAATTGTCTGATGCAATATCGCCAATTAAAATATTTAAGTACATCCATTGTAATGGATCATAAGTACCAATTACTGCTGCTTCATAATCATTTGCTGATTGGAAGTAAACATCTGCTGTTATTTGAAAATTCTCAATAGGATCATAGTCTACGTAATCAGAGCATGATTGTCCTATAAAAAGAATAGCGCTAGCTGTTATTATATGTTTAAAAAATTTCATCTTTTCTATTTTTAAAATTTAACATTTACACCCATTGACCATACTCTTGGTTGTGGATATGATCCTCTATCAATTCCAGTATCAGATACTCCAGAAGAAATTTCAGGGTCATAACCAGAATAATCAGTAAAAGTCACTGCATTTTTAACTTGTACGTAAAAACGTACGTTGCTAAAACCAGAAGTTTCATATAAATTTTCAGGAAGTGTATATCCTAACTGAATATTTTTAAGTCTCACATAACTTCCATCTTCAACATATCTATCTGAAACTCTTCTATTGTTATTTGTGTCTACAAATGTAACACGTGGTTCGCTGTTGCTAGTTCCTTCGCCAGTCCATCTGTCTAAAGTTCCTGCAAAACGGTTTGTATAATTTAAATTTCTTTCATAAGCTCTGTAAACATCACCACCTACTGAAGCATATACAAATGCATTGAAATCGAAATTTTTGTAATTTAAAGCCAAATTCCAACCAATCATAAAGTCAGCATATGGATCTCCAATTTGTGTTCTATCTTCTCCATCAACTACCCCATCTTCATTAACATCAACATAACGAATATCTCCTGGTGCTGCTCCATTTTGTGTTGCATGACCATCAATTTCACTTTGATTTTGGAAAATCCCATCGGTTTTGTATCCATAAAAGTAGAACGGAGCATAACCTTCTTCAAATCTAGTTAAAGTAGTATATGGAATTCCATATCCAGCACCATCAATAAATTTATCTCCATTATTAATAGCTGTAACTTTATTCTCAATGGTTGTGAAATTCACATTTGTATTCAAATTAAAGTCATCACCATAAGTATCGTTATAACCTAAAGAGATTTCATAACCAGAGCTTTCAGTACTACCAATATTTGCTGTTGGATATTCTGGTGTTCCAAGATACAATGATAAAGTTGGGTTGAATAATAAGTCATCTACAGTTTTCTTAAAATATTCAGCTGTCAAATTTATTTTACTATCTATAAAACGTGCATCAACCCCAACATTGTATTGTACTTGATTTTCCCACGTTACATCATCATTAGGAATTGATTGTAGTGTTGAACCACTTACAATGTTTCCGTCAAATGTATATTTAGGGAAAGTAGATATTGTTGCAAATTGTGGACTAATATTGTCGTTTCCTACAGACCCATAACTTCCTCTTATTTTTAAAAAGCTTACAGCGCTAGATTGGAAAAAATTTTCATGTGAAATAATCCAACCTAAAGATGCAGAAGGGAAAAATGCAAATTTATTGTTTTTACCAAAACTTGTAGAACCATCTCTTCTTCCTGTGAAAGAGAATAAATATTTATCGTCATAGTCATAATTTATTCTAGTGAAAACAGAATTATTTCTTTTCACATATTGCCAAGAGCCTGATGTTTGAGACTCCGCATCTCCAGTTGCTGCACTTACATCTGCATAATCCCAAGAGTTAAACGGAATATCTTCAGCGTTGGCTGTAATACTATTTCCTGTGTTTTTTGCAACAGAAAGTCCTAAAACTATATCGAAATTATGATTGTCTTGAATTTTAAAATTATAATTACCAAATAATTCATATGTGAAATTAAAATAATTAGTTCTAGATTCAGAAATTCTATTGTGCGTTGAAGTTATATCTCCAGTATCTGGATCTACCGATATAATTGGTGATAAATCTTCATTAGCACTTGTACTGTTATGACCAATACCGTAATATTGTAATGGTGTGAAGTTTTTTCCATAAACATCTGTATAAGTATATCCAAAACGAGTTGATACTTTTAAGTTATCAATAATATCGTATTCTAATTCTAACTTTCCAAAAAACTTATTTGTATTTCCTTTGTTATAGGTGTTATCTATTAACGCTAAAGGATTTTTTATTTCCTGTGTAATTGTTTCACTGATACCAAATTTTCCGTTGGCATCATAAGGTGAAACCATAGGGTCAAAGTTTAATGCATTTGACAATACACTACCAATGTTGTTTTCTGATAGTCCGGCACTTTTTATATTAGCATAACTTGTGTTTGCAATAAATACAAATTTTTCAGAAAGATTTGTATTGAAGTTTGCAGTAACGTTCGCACGATTAAAGTAAGATTTATCGCCACCACCTACTACACCGTCTTGCATTAAATACCCACCAGATAAGAAAAATGAGGTATTTTCACTTCCACCTGCAGCAGTAATATTATTTGTAATGATTGGTGCATCAATTAAAACCTCATCTTGCCAGTTGGTTCCAGCTCCTAAGCTTGAAATGTCATCAAAAATTATCCCTTCACCTGCATTAGAACTAGCTTCATTCAAAATAGCAGCATATTCACTTGCATTTAAAACAGGAATTGTTTTTGTAACCTCTTGAATACCATATGATGAATCGAAGCTAAAAGTAGTTTTACCACTTCTTTTCCCTGATTTTGTTTTTACAACAATTACTCCACTACCCCCACTTACACCGTAAATAGCAGTTAATGCAGCATCTTTAAGAACACTCATTGATTCAATGTCTGACGGATTTAATGAATTCAAATCGTCTAAAGTTTGGGTTACCCCATCAATAACAACTAAAGGATCGTTTCCTGAACTAGAACCAATACCTCTAATTAATACTGTAGGTTTTGCACCAGGAGATCCGCTAGAAATAACATTTACCCCAGAGGCCTGACCTTGTAAAGCGTCTTCAGCACGCACTGGTTTTAAAATTTCTACACTCTTGCTGTTTACAGTAGAAACAGCTCCAGAGATTTGACTTACCTTTTGAGTACCATACCCAATTACTACAACTTCTTCAAGGCTTTGAGTGTCATCCTCAAGCACAACATTCATTGCTTTAAAACTACTTACTACTATCTCTTTGGACACAAATCCGAGATATGAGAAAATTAGTGTTTCTCCACTTTGAATTTTTGGCAATGTAAAATTACCGTCAAAGTCTGTAGTCACTCCATTTGTTGTGTTCTTCACAACAATTGATACTCCTGGTAAAGGATTCCCGCTTTTATCGGAAACGGTTCCTTGGATTTCATTTGTCTGCGAGTACATGGTAATACTTGCTAAACATAGAAAAAATGATAATAAAAGTGATTTCATATATTAATTAAATTTTGATTTAGATAAAAGTAGGTCTAATCGTTAAAGAATTCTTAAAATGAGCCTATACAAAAACCTAACAGTTGAAAAAAAATGAAATTAATATACTATAATTATAAGTTAATATAACACTACTAATAAGCTATATAGCTTAAAACTTGCATTTCTATAAGGGCAAAACAGGTTTGAAAAAAAGCAAAGAAACTAAACACTACGACGTTGTAGTTATTGAAATGTTGTGGTAATGTATAGGTGTTTTTGGTAATTGATGTGTCTACTATAACTCTAAAATATACTCAACAAGGCTTTTTTCGTGCGGTAAGTCCATTTTTTTACGCAAACGGTATCTTTTTATCTCTATACTTCTAGCTGAAATATTTAATAATGGGGCAATTTCTTTCGAGGCTAAATTTAATCTTAAATAGGCACATAAACGAAGGTCGTTTGGTGTTAATATTGGGTGGGCTATTTTAACCTTTTTCAGAAAATCGCTATCGGCATTGTTAAATGCCTCCTGAAACACCTCCCAATCGTCAGTATTAGAAAGGTTTTTATTTATAATTTTAAGAACGGGTTTAATATTATTAGCATCTTTGACCTCAACCAACTCACTTTTAATCGTATTTAAAATTTCATTCTTTTTAATAATACTCATTGTTGAACTGGCAAGTTCACGTGTTTTACTATCTATTTCATGTTGTAACTTATCGTTTCTCAACTTCATAATTACTTTTTCATTTTCCAATTGACTAAATGCATGCTCGCGTTGTTTTTTGATTAATAACAACCTCTTTTGTTTATTAAAATTTCTTTTATAAATAAGATGCACTACCCCAATTAATATAATAAAGAATACAATATAAAAACCAATCATCAGATTTGAAAGATACCAAGGTCTATTAATTGTAAAAGAATAGGAAGCACTATTTTCTGATACTTGATCCCCAACTTTTGCTTTCACTCTAAAGGTATAATCCCCATAGGGTAAATTTTCAAATGAAGCCTGAGAATTTGTAGACCAGTTACTCCATTCATTGTACATTCCTTCCAACTGATATTGGTAATTCACATCAATGTATTTATCAAATTCAGCCACACCATATTCAAAATACAAGTTGTTTTCAGTACATTTAAATTCACTTCTTTCATTTAAAATAACATGACTCTTTTCAGCATTTAAAATGCTTTTCTGAATTGAATTTATGTTAATATAAAAATCATTATCCGTTAATTTATCCAAATCTATTTTAATATACCCTCTTGAAGTTCCAAATAAATAGACCCTATTGTTCAAATGAATTACAGACTCAAATCCTGATATAAAATTTCTTAAAGAAGTTGGTAAGGCAATTTTATTTGCTCTTAAAACATTGTCTAATTTTCCAGGTGATAAGTATATGATACTGTTTTTTGAAAACCCCCAAAGCGTATTTGTTTCAGCATTAACAATCAATTTTCCAGAAACATAGGTATCATTCTCAGTGAAAATTTTGCTTAAAACGGCATCATTTATAAAAGCATTTTGCTCTTTATTGTATTTAAAAAAACCCTGATTTGAAGTGTAAAGCAATTGATTGTTATAATTTACAAGTGCCGATTTTAAGCTTTTCGGAACATTTCTATCCATTGCATAATTTAGCACTTGAGTATAATCTTTATCAACCCTAACATTTATTACCCCATTATACTCATGATTTACAAACAGTTCCTTTTCATTTTTAAACTCAAAAAATCTGCTTGAAATTGAATACCCTTTAAGTCTGTTTCTAAATTGCCATTTTCCAGCTTTTTTTTCTAAAACACTAAGTCCGTTATAATTTCCCTGCAATAATAAATTTTTATTTTTAATTGCTTTAATATCCCAAGTTCCCAAAATACTTGAAACCAACTCAACACTATCGTTATTTACAATAAACGTCCCCGAATTATGCCCACAAAAAAGTGTATTATCAATCACTTTTAAACACCATACTTGCCCATAAGTATTATTGATAAATTTAAAATCTTCTTCTGAATTTACATTCTTATAAAATAGTCCCTGATTGGTACCTAAATACAATTGATCATTAAATATTGCTGAAGCGTAAACTGATCCCAACTTCCCTTTTAAATCATTATATACGCTAAAAGGAGCATTAAAGTTAATCACACTAATGCCATTATCTAAAGCAAGCCAAAGGTTATTATCTATATCTTCAAACATAGAAAGTACCGTATTGTTATTCAATCCATTTTCCTGGTTTATTGAATTAATAACGGTTCCATTTTTATCTAAATGAAAAATTCCATTGGAAATAGTTCCAATAACTATAGTACCATCTTGTAATTGAATACTGCTATAAATACTTAAGTTAGATATGATCTTATTGGCTGGAATCTCCCATTTTAAAAGGGCACCACCAACAAATCGATAGGTTCCAAATTCTTGCGTTTGAAATAACAATTCATTATTGATTTCAAGAATATTTACTAAAATATTCTTCTGTAAAATGGGGTCATTGGAAATTAAAATAGGCTCTCCATTTTCAATTTTAAAAACGCCCTCTCCTATTTTTTGATAGTAGATACTTTCTTTAATCTTAAAAAGTTTTGGTAAGGATATCTCAGATTCTATAATTTTAAATGAATGATTATTTGTATCATAGATATAAAGCCGTTTTAATGATTGAAATAAAATAAACGAATCAAATTTTAAAATTTTCCAAAAATCCTCTTCTATAAAATCATCCTTAATGTCTTTACTCAAAGAGGTGTAAATTAAATTACCAAACTCATCTTTTTCCCAGTAACCAAACTCCATGTAGCCACCCGTGTAAATTTTAGCATCAATTACACTTACATATCTTAGCGTTGCATTATTTGGTGAGGGATACAGTTTCCATTCGGCACCATTAAACTCAAGCAAACCACTATTATTGGCAACATATATAAATTTATCATCGGATTGCGAAATAGCCCAGTTTTGATTTTCGGCATTATAATCGTTTGAAGAAAAATTTTGAATTGGCGGCAATTCTTGAGCCTCCGTTAATAAAGAAGTGAAGAGTAGAATATATAGAATTGTATTTTTAATGAATTTCAATTTATGAAAATGGATTATTTTATAATATAAATTTATTGAAGATGTAATTTAAGAAATTAAATTTATTATTTCTTAATTGCTCGAATTTAAAATAATTTTACCCTTTTTCAATCCTTTACCTGTAACCATTAATGTTATTTCACCTGTTTCATTTGTTGATTGAACCAAAACAACCAATTTCCCACTAAACAATTTCATTGTTGGTAAATGAAACATTTCTAATGAAGTAGCATCACCATTACAAGCTGCTCTATAAGTTCCTTTACCTTTTACGCTAAATTTTAACTGATTGGTAGCTGTTGGACAAGGGTTTCCGTTTTTATCAACTACTGATACTGTTACGTAGGCCAAATCTTCACCATTGGCTTTTATAACACTTACTTCTGGTTGCAATATAATTTGATAGGGTTCACCAGCAGTATGAATTTCTTTTTCTGCTGCTTTATCTCCTTGTTTATCAAATGCCACTACTTTTAATGTTCCTGGTTCATATTTAACATCCATCCACATGAGTCGATATCTGTTTTGAGGTGTCTCATTGTTTTTTGTTTGAATCCCCATGCTCTTTCCATTTACAAAAAGTTCAGCACTGTCATAGTTGGTGTATACAAAAACGGGTGTAACTTCTCCTTCTCTTCCTCCCCAATTCCAGTGTGGTAAAATGTGAAGTGTTTCATCTTTTGTATTCCAACGACTTCGATATAAATAAAAACGATCTTTTGGCAAACCTGCCAAGTCATTGATTCCAAAGTACGAACTGCGCGATGGCCACATTTCATCGTATGGTGTTGGTTCGCCTAAATAATCAAAACCCGTCCATACAAATTCACCAATTACCCAAGGCTTATCGTCTTGCAACACAAAATCGTCATCGGGTACGTTAGACCAGCTGCAATATTCTAAATCGTAGGATGAACTTTGAAAATCATCGTATTGTTTCATACTCGCCTTTTCAACTGGAAATTTATAAATTCCTCTTGAACTTACTGTTGAAGCTGTTTCTGATCCTAGAATAAACCCTTGTGGAAATTTCTCAAAGGCTTCTTCGTATAATTGTAATCTGTAATTTAATCCCGGAACATCCAGCAAAGCACCAAAACCAGATTCTAAAGTATTTTGTACCTGATCCATTCCAACGGTAACCGGACGTGTTGGATCTTCTCTGTGAAAAATATCCTGTAGCCATTTAGCCCGTTTTACACCTGCTGCTCCCCATTGATCCGGCACTTCATTTCCTGAACTCCACATCACAATACTTGGATGGTTTCTGGTTGCGTGTACTAAATTTACAACATCCTTCTCTGCGTATTCATCAAAAAAACGATTGTAACCATTTTCAACTTTTGGAACTGCCCATTCATCGAAGCTTTCAGCCAAAAACATGAATCCCATTTCATCACACAACTCTAATTGCTCAATGGAAGGCATATTGTGTGAGCTTCTTATAGCGTTACAGCCCATATCTTTTAAAATGGTCAACTGTCTTCTTAAGGCAGACTTATTTACTGCAGTACCAATAGGTCCTAAATCATGATGCAAACAAACCCCCTTAAACTTTGTCATTTCTCCATTTAAACTAAAGCCTGTTTTAGCATCATAGTTGATTTCTCTGATTCCAAAACGGGTGCTTAGCGAGTCTTTTAGTTCGTTTTTAACGAATAATTGAGTAAATGCTGTATACAAATATGGTGTCTCAGGACTCCATAATTTTGGATTGTTCACTTTTAAGTTTTGCTCAAATTCATTACCAAAAATAGTTTGTGTTTTGTTTGAAGAAACTTCTTTTCCATCTGCATCAAAAACAGTAGTAACCAAAGTTAGATTTTCACCAGACACTTTTGTTTTGATATTCACCTGCGCCTCTGATTCACTTATAAATGGAGTTGTGATAAAAGTTCCCCATTGATCTATGCTTTCTTCATTTTTAACAATGATACGCACTTTACGATACAAACCAGCTCCCGGATACCAACGTGAGGCAAATTCTTTATTGGTAAGTTTAACGGCCAGTGTATTTTCACCTTCAGCAATAAATGCTGTTATATCAAAATAAAAATAGCTGTAGCCATAAGCCCATTCACCAACTTTTTCACCATTTAAAAAAACTTCTGGTTCGCTCATTGCCCCTTCAAAAAGCAAGATTACTTTTTTCCCTTTTTCATATTTCGGAAGCTTAAATTTATTCCGATACCAAGCAGTGCCGATATGAGGTAAAGATCCTGTTCTACCCGTTTTTTCCGAAGCAATTTCTTCTTTATTTTGAACAATCGCTACAATTTGTTTGTCTATTTCTTTGTCAAAAGGTCCATATATCGCCCAATCATGAGGCACCCTTACTGTTTCCCATTTTGAATCATCAAAATTTACTTCAAAACCATTTTCCTGACTTGCTTTTTGAAATTTCCAAGTAGTTAATTCAAAAACTTCCCTGCTTTGAGCCATCATTGTATGAGCTACAATTAATAAAGACATACATATATAAATACTTATTTTTGAGGTCATATAGCGTGTGTTTTTAAATTATTGTTTAAAGAATTTAATTCTATTTATTATAAGATCTCCAAATATAATGAATTCAATAAAGATTTGTTATTCAAAATATTTTAAGTGAGAAACAATTCATTAAGTCTGCAATTTTTAATTCTAAAACCTTTTAAAAAGAACTTTTAAACTCTTCAATAATTTGTTGAGCCGCTTTTACAGGTGAAATTTTATTAGAAACAATCTGGTTTTCCAAGGTTTTTAAATGACTTGCAATATTTTTTGAACCATAAAACAAACGTTTTAATTCTTCATTAATATTGTTATACATCCAATTAATTTGTTGATGTTTTCTGTTTTTTAAGAAATAACCATTTTCATCAACCTGTAGTTTAAACTTCACAATTTCATCCCAAACATTTGAAATTCCAATGTTTTTTATAGCTGAGGCAGTGCTTACAACAGGACTCCAACCTGATTCAGATTGCGGAAAAATGTGCAATGCGTTTTGATATTGCAAACGTGCCATTTCACTCATACGAATATTATCGCCATCTGCCTTATTAATGACCACCATATCGGCCATTTCCATAATGCCCTTTTTAATACCTTGCAATTCATCACCAGCACCAGAGAGCATTAACAATAAAAAGAAATCTGTCATTCCATGCACTGCAGTTTCACTTTGCCCTACTCCAACCGTTTCAATTAAAACAACATCGTAACCATTTGCTTCACATAAAAGCATGGTTTCACCAGTTTTGTTGGCAACCCCACCCAAAGTATCTCCAGATGCTGAAGGGCGAATATAAGCTTCTTCCATATTGGCCAACTCTTCCATACGGGTTTTATCACCTAAAATACTGCCTTTTGAACGCTGACTACTTGGGTCAATTGATAAAATAGCAACCCGTTTTCCTTGCGTAATTAAATGTTTTCCGAAGGATTCAATAAAAGTACTTTTACCAACACCAGGCACACCTGTAATTCCAATTCTAATAGAGTTGCCTGACTTTGGTAAAATCGCTTGAATAATGTCTTTAGCAAGCAGCTTATCGCTTTCCAAATTACTTTCAATAACGGTGATTGCTCTTGATAAAAGCACTCTATCACCTTTTAAAACACCTTCAATATATGCTTGTGCAGTTAACCTACCTTTTGGTTTATATGTTTTCATTTATGTTGGTTCCAACAGCCATTTTAAAATTGGTTTTTTAATCAAATAGCTTTAGTAATAAGATAATAAATTCAAGAAAATAAACTTTTAAAACTAAAATATTAATTTATTTTCTGTTTCCTAAAATTCTCAATAAAAACAAAAATAAATTAATGAAATCTAAGTATAAAGTTAAAGCTCCTAAAATGGCATTTTTCTCCATACTCTCTTCATTTTCAAAGCCATTTATTGCAATTCTTTTTAGTTTTTGCGTATCATAAGCTGTCAAGCCGATAAATATTGCGACTCCTAAATAGGAGATCACCCAAGACATCATTTCACTTTGCATAAACATATTTACAACAGAAGCGATAATGATACCTATTAATGCCATAAAAGCTAAATTACCAATTTTAGTCAAGTCACTTTTAGTAAAATAACCATAAATACTCATAATCCCGAAAGTTCCAGCAGTAATCATAAATGTTGAAGCTATTGATGCTGAAGTATAGGCCAAAAATATAACCGCCATAGTAAGCCCATTTAAAACTGTATAAGCTAAAAATAACAAGGTTGCATTGTACGAACTCAATTTGTGAATTCTAGCTGAAATATAACCTACCAATGCCAATTCTCCAATGATGATTCCAAAAAACAATATCTTACTTCCAAAAATTGCTTGAACCATAACTTCTGATTGGGAAGTTATATAAGCAACTATCCCAGTAAGCAATAATGCTATAGCCATCCAGTTATACACTTTTGTCAAATAAACTGAAACACCCTGGCTAATGTCTAGCTGTTTTTGGGTGAAATTTGAATCTGGTAAATTGTTTTCCATAGTTAAGATTTTTTATAAAAAAACAAAAATAGCACTCTAAATTCGTTATAAAAAATAATCTTAAAAATCTTTTTTACGAAGTTTTAAATTCATCCTAAGTATAGGAATTAAGACCCATAAAAAAAGAATTGACATAGAAATTAACATTCCTAGATTGGTTCCGAAAAACTTTCGGAAAACGGCTCCTGTATAACCTAAAAGTGCTGAAATATCAAGTTTCAACAAAATTAAAATCCTAGATAAATCGATTGGATTTAACATGGTTGCTATCAGTGAAAATTTATCTAAAGGATATTCATCAAATAGTATCAATGAAATTAAGAAAATACCATCATAAATAACTGCCAAAAACAACCACATTAAAATAGCATACCCAAAACCTTTAATCTTATTTTCAGTTGAAAGTGCAATATTATATGAAAGTGCTACAAATATGAAATTTAAAAAAGAACCTACAACTAACAGCAATCCGAAATTGAAAATAGCAGCAGATTTAAACAAACCATACAATACAAATGGAATTCCTAAACCCAACACTAAACTTAAGGTTAAAGAGATGGATATTCCCAAATATTGACCCATAAAAATCTTTTTTCTATTGATGGGTTGCGCCAATAAAAGCTCCGTAAATTCTCTTGAATTGTAATAGTACATTACGCCAAAAATGGTTCCGATGAGGGGTGTTAAAACAATTATTATATTCATTAAAGTAATTACCGCTTTGTTTACATCGTTGTTTAAAAATAACAATACAAATCCCAAAATTAAATAGAATAAAAAGTACACATAACTCCAACGACTTCGCATTAAATCGTAAAAACTGTATTTTAATATTTTAAGCATATTGTTTCGCTATTAAATTGGCAATTGCGTGTTCTAAATTATCGTTATTGGTTTGTTTTTTAAGCTCATCAACAGTTCCTTTAAAATATATTTTACCATCTAATAAAAATACAATTTCATCGGCAACTTCATTTACAAAACTCATAATATGGGTTGTAATTAAAATTGTTTTTCCTTTTGTTTTTTCTTTTTGAATAAGCTCTTTTAAATGAATTAAAGCAATTGGATCCAGTCCATTTGTTGGTTCATCTAAAATGATTAAATCGCTGTCGAACATAAAGGTTAAAACAATGTTTACTTTTTGTTTTGTTCCACCAGAAAGATTTCCCAATTTTTTTTGAAGCGAATCATCGAGTCCAAAAAGCTTGATTAAATCTTCTTCATTTGATTGTTTTGGGCGCAAATTTTTCACCATCTCAATCAGCTCTTTTACCGTTAAATTGGGTGGAAAATTTGCTATTTGAGGTAAATAATTTAAATCGTTTCTATAGTCCCATTTTCCTAAAACACTTTTATTGTTATAGGTAATTTTACCCTTATGCGGAATAACCATCCCCAACAAACACTTTATTAAGGTTGTTTTACCAGAACCATTAGGTCCAAGAATGGCGAAAATTCCACCTTCATTTATGTTTAAATCTAAGTCGTTTAGAACGACTAATTTTCCAAAACTTTTATGTAAATTTTTAAATTCAATCATTTATTCTTTTCATTATTGGTTTTTTATCCATTAAATCATCAGGTGTGAAAACCGGTGAAACTTTTTCCGAAAAATTGATAATATCCACAAATAAACTTCTTAATAAAACCAATGCTTCTGGCGTTGCATTTACAATATATGAAAACAATTTCACAGGGCGATAAGGAATGTCACCCACGCCATCTTTATCTAAATCATAACCAGTATACTCGCTCCAATAATTATTTTCAAACCTGTTGTCGTTGACCTTTGTATTGTATGCCAAATCCAGTGAATTATGCATAAAATCGTTTTGCTCAAAAATGTTGGCATAACAAGCGCCTGCAATTTTAATTGCCCAGCCATTTCTAATAAAAGTATTGTTTTTATAATTGATTCTGGTACAACCTTCACCTTTAATTCCAATGGTGTTTTCTTCAAAAGTGTTGTTGTAAATTTGCGTATCGTAGATTTCTTTTAGCAACAAACCATAGGATGCCGAACCCCAATTATGTGTGAATTTATTTTGATACATGGTGATGAATTTTGAAAACATAACAGCTACACCAGCACCATTATTTTTAAATTCATTATTATAATAAGTATCATTGTTTGAAAACATAAAATGCAAACCATATCTAATGTTATTATGGCTTAAATTATTGTGTATTTTACTCTCCGAAACAAACTCAAAATAAATACCATCACGCATCCCATACACCTCGTTTCCAACAACTTCCATATTTGAACTGTGCCAAATATGAATGCCATTTCCAGAATTGGCTTCATCTTTTGCAATACTCGATATTTTATTGTTTAAAATTTTTCCATTGTGTGATTTTTCAATTAAAATACCAAAAAAAACTTCATCGAGTACTATATTTTCAATGGTGAAATTTTTACAGCGAACAACTTTTATAGCGGCATAATCTTTTGTATAGCTAACCACCACATTGATTATTTTAAGATTCCGCAACACAAAATTATTGGCTGTAATGTGTAAAATACTTCCTTTATTTGTGCCATCTATAACTGTTCCTTCTTCCCCAGAAATGGTTAGGGATTTGTTTATTTCAATATCGTTTTCTTTATAAACGCCTTTTTTTATGAAAATTTCATCCCCATCTTCCGCTATTTCAACCGCTTGTTTTATGGTTGAAATCGTGCAAGATTTACACACTTCAATTTGTTTTGCATGAAGAAATGTGCAGCAAAGTAGTAAAAAAATAAAAAGATAGTTTTTCATTGTTATTTATCGGAAAGACGTGCTTTTAAAGTTTTCCAGGTATAAATTTCACCTGTAAACTTTTGTTGAAGTTCCTCAGCTTTCTCAGAAGTTGACATTGCAGAAAGATTAGCTCCCATGGGACTTTTAATTCCTGAACTTATTAAATATGTTGCAGATTTTGCATCAATCATTTCACCAGGATTTGCATAATTTGCGACTAAAATTAGGGCTAATTCATCATCATTTTTATCACTTAAATCGTTTACCAAACATTCAACGGCATCAAATTTAAACTGTTTTCCTTTTTTTGTAACATATTGAGCCGCATGTGTTTTATCTACTATATTCATCATGCAAAAACTACATTGGTCTTTCCCATATACAATAGCTTCTGGTTCAACTTTGCAAGAAATTGTAAGCAATAGTATAAATATACCAGCGAATGGTTTTAGAAAATTGATTTTCATTACTTTTGATTTTTTTAGTTCTGAAATATACAATAAAACAAGTATATTTTTAAAAAACACACTTGTTTTAACATATAAACTAATTTATGCTTTGGCTTCTTTTTTTCCAATAAAAAAGGAAACAAACGTCATTAACATACCTATAAACAAAAAATAAGCGCCTGTTCTTGGATAGGAATGCGCTGTGAAATTTAAAATATATTTAGTACCAAATAATGGTGGTTGAAAACCCATTACCGAACCATCAGGATTTTTAAAATTCATAATTGCCTTAGGGTTTAAATTATGACCGTAGTCATATTCCCATAAATAAAAATCATACATGCCTGCAACCCCTAAAATACTCATTAAAATAAACCACACTAAAAACAATTTATAATTGCCCTTTAAACCAATTACAACTCCCAAAGCAACCATAATAGCAATTACCCAAGGGAATATTTTAAACTCCGGAATGGTTTCTGGAATGTATTGCATACCCACATAATGGTTCATTAAATTGATGTTTTTAATATCAAACTCATGTGTGTCAACAAATTTATTAATGTGAATGTCCATCCCTAAAGGAATTGGATATTGAGGGGCCTCTAAGGTAATATTCCACAAAGGAAACACAAACAATCCTAGCAACAGCAAAGAGCCTACCGTCATTAATATTCTAGATTTTTTCATTTTTTTTAAGTTAAATTTCTAAATTGTTTTTTAAGAAGATTTTTGTATAAATTTACTAAATAACAACGTTAAAATATGTGACAAA
>Ga0102815_10001349_pt1 | contig 15468 bp, 10 predicted proteins | sample ColrivemetaGS759_FD_79113 | JGI IMG/M metagenome (GOLD analysis project Ga0102815, IMG submission 79113) | Estuarine microbial communities from the Columbia River estuary - Ebb tide ETM metaG S.759 | ecosystem: Environmental > Aquatic > Marine > Intertidal zone > Estuary | place: USA: Columbia...
AGGACCAGAGCACAGTAGTGCCCGTTTAGAAAGATATTTACAGTTGTGTGCTGCGGCTAATATGCAGGTAATGAATATTACTACACATGCCAATTTATTTCATGCATTTAGAAGACAGGTAAAACGAGATTTCCGTAAGCCTCTGGTAATCATGAGTCCAAAGAGTTTACTTCGTCATCCATTGGCAGTAAGTACCACGGAAGACTTTACTGAAGGAGCTTTTCAAGAGTTAATAGACGATAATTACGTTGATACAAAAAGTGTGAAACGTGTAAATCTGTGTACCGGTAAAATCTATTACGATTTGCTCGATAGACAGCAAACAGATAAGCGTAAAGATGTGGCAATTGTGCGCTTAGAACAAATTTACCCAATGCCAGAAGCGCAGATGGAGGCATTGTTTAAAAAATATCCAAATGCGCAATTCTGTTGGGTACAAGAGGAGCCAAAGAACATGGGAGCATGGATGCATATATTGCGTTACGATTGGGCAAGAGGGTTTAAAGAAATCACCCGAAAAAGCAGTGCAAGTCCAGCTACTGGATATGCATCTGTGCACAAAAAAGAGCAAGAGACTATCGTAGCTGAAGCGTTTAACGTATAGTTGCTAAAGGATACATTCAGGTAATTGGATGTAGACACTACGTTTATTTTTGGTAAACGATGATCTTCCGCTCTTACTTCACCTTAAATGCTGTGTGACAGTCAAAACACCAAGATTGCTTGGATACCAGCGGGAAGGGAAATCCTAAAAGAAGCGTTGAAAGTAATGCAAATGGACCTTTGAGCCTTGGTTCTCCTACATTCCATGAGTTGCAATTTGGGCATTGAAATGCGTTGGTTTCCGATGTAGTTTCTGTAATTTGATCTGCATCTTCATCTTGTACGGAAGAATAATCCAACGCTAAAATTTCTTTTGCCTTATCCAAATCTTCGGCAAGTACGTGAAGTTTCACGCCGCCTAAAGCGTTTGAGTAAAAATTATTGGTTTGTATGGTTAGCTCATCCAGTATAATACTTTCAATGCCATGTGCATCTAACTTCCCCTTGGCTAGATGTGCCTCGTGGGGATACATAAAAGTGGCTAACTCAACTAAGTTCATTATACGTTTTTAGAGCTCATCCTCTTGGTTACGTTTTTTTACCATGGTAAGAATAGTTGCCAAGGCTACCGTGTCTCCGGTTTCGTCATAAACGTCTACTAAAAATTTCACAATTCCTTTTGCAACATCATCTTCTGATTTTTTTTCTTGGTTCACTTTTTCTTTCACAGTGAAACGCACACCTATAGTTGCTCCTGGATAAACGGGCTTGGTAAATCGGCATTCATCTAGTCCGTAGTTTAAAAGAACAGGGCCTTTTTTAGCGTCCACAAAAAGTCCTGCAGCTTTGCTTAGTACAAAATAACCATGAGCCACACGACCTTCAAAAGTGGTTCCTTCAAGAGAGGTTTCATCCATGTGCGCGTAAAAATTATCTCCACTCACATTGGCAAAGTTTACAATGTCTGCCACGGTAATAGTATGCTTAGCGGTAATTACCGTATCACCAATTTCTAGGTCTTCAAAATACTTACGGAACGGATGTACATCTTTTTCTTTATAAACTCCACCATACTGATAGCGTTGGGTTATTTCGGTAAGCATACTTGGGTGTCCTTGTAAAGCGGTTCGTTGTAAATAGTGCTTTACACTGCCTATTCCGCCTAGCTCTTCTCCTCCTCCAGCTCTTCCGGGGCCACCGTGCATAAGCTGTGGCATCGGAGATCCGTGACCGGTGCTTTCTGGTGCCGATGCTTCGTTCAATATTAAAATCCTTCCGTGATAAGAAGCGGCCTCTATCGCATATTCGGTGGCTATATGTACATCGGAAGTAGCAATAGTACTTACCAAAGAACCTTTTCCCATTTTAGCCAAGGTAATCGCTTCTTCAATACCATTGTAAGGCATAAGTGTACTTACAGGCCCAAAGCATTCAATATCATGACTGTCTGTATTGATAAGTGGGTTTTCATTTAGCATAAGAATAGGTGGCAGGAAAAATCCTTTGTTGGCATCTGCACCTATTACTTCAAATTTATCTAAGTCACCAAATACAATGGGTGTTTTTTGGGACATTTCTAAAACACGGTTCCGTACAACGTCTACTTGAGATTTATTGACAATAGCGCCCATGCGAACTTTTTCATTAGCAGGGTCACCAATGGTTGTTTGCGCTAAACTTTTTCCGAGTGCAATTTGCACATCTTCCAAGTAGTTTTCAGGAACCATTATTCGGCGAATAGCAGTACATTTTTGACCCGCTTTGGTGGTCATTTCCCGACGCACTTCTTTAATAAAAATATCAAAGTTTGCGGTGCCTGGAGCAGAATCTTCCCCAAGAATGGCTGCGTTCAAACTATCGGCTTCCATGTTAAATGGAATGGAATTTTCAATGATATGAGGTAAGCTTTTTAACATTCTACCTGTTGTAGCTGAACCGGTAAACGTAACTAAATCTTGTGATCCCAATGTGTCGAGAATTCCATGTCCTTTGCCGCAGTCCAGTTGGATTGCGCCTTCGGGTACTATGCCACTCGCTATAATGTCTTCTACCATGGCTTGTGTTAGGTACGAAGTAATTTCAGAAGGTTTTACAATAGCTGGAACGCCGGCTATCAGGTTGGCACTTAGCTTTTCGAGCATACCCCATATGGGGAAGTTAAATGCATTTATATGAACCACTACACCTTGCTTGGGGCTCATAATATGCTGGCCCACAAAAGTGTTATTCTTACTTATTTTGGCGGTATCTCCATCTACGTAAAACCGTTGATTACCTAGTTGACGTCGAAGACTTGCATAGGTAAAAAGGGTCCCAATTCCACCGTCTATATCTACCCAACTATCGCTTTTGGTAGCCCCAGAAAGGTAGCTAATTTGGTAGTACTTCTTTTTAAGACTATCTAAGTGTAAGGCTAATTTTTTAAGCATAAAACCACGCTCATAAAAAGTCATAGACCGAAGTGCTTTGCCGCCTATTCTGCGTGCATAGTCTGTCATGGCCTCATAATCTAATCCTTCACTGCTGGCAGTACTGATAAGATCTCCAGTTATGGCGTTGTATTGTTCAAAGCCATAGCCTTTGTGTTCTACCCAACGTCCTTCGGCGTAGTTTTTTAGTTTCATAAAAATAAAATTTAGTACTCTACAAAGTTACACAAATCAAGCATTCACCACATTACCCACAATGCTATCTGTCTCTAATCTAAATTTCTTAACCTTGCACCATGTCTTATAAACTGTTGTGTACTGATATAGACGGTACACTGCTCAATGCCGAAAGAGAACTAGCTGCGGAAACCATTGCAGAGTTTAAACGAATAAAAGATACCTGTGAAATTATCTTAGCATCGTCTCGTATGCCAATGGCTATGAGGCATTTACAAGCAGAAGTAGATATTTTAGATTTACCCATGATTGCGTATAATGGCGGCTTAGTGCTAGACGGAGACCAAGTCCTAAGCAGCACAGAAGTTAGTTTAAACGATGTAAGAAAAATTGTGGAGCTTAGCAAAAACACAGAGATTCATATTAGTATTTACCACCACGATGAGTGGTTTGTGCCTGCTATGGATTATTGGGCAAACAGGGAAGCTAACAACACCAAGGTAGTTCCTGTTGTGCAGTCTCTAGAAGATACCTTATCCAATTACGCAAAGACAAATAAAGGTGCTCACAAAGTAATGTGCATGGGTCCGGCGGAGGAAATAGCTGTTTTATATGCTGGTTTAATAGAAGATTTGAATGATGATTTACATGTCTATAAGTCTAAGGATACATACTTAGAAATTGCGAGCAAAAAGATTTCTAAAAAGTCAGCTATTGCAACCCTCTTAGCGCATAAATACAAAGACCTAGATTGGGAGCATATCATCGCCTTTGGAGATAATTATAACGATATGGAAATGCTGGAAGCCGTGGGAATGGGAGTAGCAGTGGGCAATGCCAAAGAAGAAGTTTTGGCCTTAGCCAATTATATTACGGCTTCTAACAAGGAGCACGGAGTAGCGCTTGCCGTTAAAAAGCTTTTCATAAGTTGATATAGCTCAGCACAGCATGTATTAAAAAATGTAGATTTGCAACATCTTTAGAATCAAAAAAATGAATACAAATACCTTCGATCTTCCTAAAATATACGATGAAGCGCAAGATTTTATGCCTCTTTTAGGGACAGACTATATTGAGCTTTATGTAAGTAATAGTAAACAAGCTGCTCACTTTTACAAGACGGCTTTTGGTTTTCAAGATTTAGCGTATGCAGGTCTTGAAACCGGTTTAACCGACAGAGAAAGTTATGTCGTGGTGCAAGATAAAATTAAGCTGGTGTTAACCTCACCGTTAAAAAGTGGAACAGAAATAGGTAAGCACATTGAAGCTCACGGAGACGGGGTAAAGGTCGTTGCGCTATGGGTTCCTAATGCAACCAATGCGTATAACGAGGCTATAAAACGAGGTGCAAAACACTATATGGCTCCTGTAACGGAAGAAGATGAACACGGTAAAGTAGTTCGCTCAGGTATTTACACCTATGGCGAAACAGTTCATATTTTTGTAGAAAGAAGTGAATATAGTGGGGTTTTCTTACCAGGATTTCGAGCCTGGAAATCTTCGTATCATCCTACTCACGTCGGGTTACAATATGTAGACCACATGGTGGGTAACGTAGAATTAGGTGAAATGATGACCTGGTGCAATTTTTATAGAGACGTACTTGGTTTTGCTCAAATAGTTTCCTTTGACGATAAAGATATTTCTACCGAATACACAGCTTTAATGAGTAAGGTGATGAGTAATGGAAATGGTAGAATTAAATTCCCTATCAATGAGCCAGCGGACGGTAAAAAGAAATCGCAAATTGAAGAGTATTTAGATTTTTATGAAGGCCCTGGCGTTCAGCACATTGCCGTAGCTACGGATGATATTATCGGCACAGTGAGAGAATTAATCTCACGCGGGATTGAATTTTTGCGCGTACCAGACACCTACTATGATGTGGTATTGGATAGAGTGGGGCATATAGACGAAGACATAGCACCGTTAAGAGAACTAGGTATTCTTGTAGATAGAGATGACGAAGGGTATTTGCTTCAAATATTTACTAAACCAATAGAGCCTCGTCCAACGATGTTTTTTGAGATAATACAGCGCAAAGGAGCCACTTCATTCGGTAAAGGAAATTTCCAAGCTCTTTTTGAAGCCATAGAACGTGAGCAAGAGTTAAGAGGCACGCTATAATTGAAAAACAATAAAAAAATATAATGTATCTGAATGGCTGAAAGAACTCTTTCGGCCATTTTTATTAATCATAAGAAATGAACAAAGAAATACAAGAAGCTGCGGGACTGTTGTGGGAAGCGCACAATCAAAAAAGTACCATACCTCCGGTTAGAGAATTGATTGGTACAGAAGATTTAAATGCGGCATATGCGGTACAAGAAATAAATATAAATCGCAGAAAAGCAAATGGCGAAGTCGTAACAGGCAAAAAAATAGGCTTAACCTCCTTTGCAGTTCAAGAACAATTAGGAGTAAATCAACCCGATTATGGTATTTTATTTAATACCATGGAGGTTAAGAACCATCAATTGGCTTTTTCGGAATTGGTGCAGCCCAAAGCAGAAGCAGAAATAGCATTTGTGATGGCAGAAGATTTGGATGGCGACATCAATATCAGTGATCTTATAGATGCCATAGAATATGCTACGGTAAGCATAGAAATAGTGGGGAGTAGAGTGGCCGATTGGAACATTAAAATTACAGACACCATTGCAGACAATGCGAGTGCAAGCCACTACATTTTAGGGACGTCTAAGGTAAGTTTGGATGATATTGATTTGGTAAATTGCCAGATGTCATTGACCAAAAATGGGACAATAGCATCACAAGGAAGTGGGAAAGCATGTATGGACAATCCGCTTAATGCTGCCTTATGGTTAGCGCAAAAAATGGTAGAACAGGGCAATCCGTTAAAAAAAGGAGACATCTTGTTGTCAGGAGCGTTAGGGCCGATGGTGGTTATTGAAAAAGGAGATGAATTTGTGGCAAGTGTGGAAGGATTAGGAGAAGTAAGATTAGAGATAATTTAAGAGTTTTAACGTTGAAAAAAGTAGCAATAATAGGTAGCGGCAACATTGGGACAGACCTAATGATTAAGATAATGCGTACATCCAAAGTGCTCGAAATGGCTTGTTTTGTTGGAATTGATGCCGAATCTGACGGTTTAGCGCGTGCCAAACGAATGGGCGTGGAAATTTGCAGCACGGGGATTGACGGCTTACTAGAAATGCCGATATGGAATGACATTGAAGTAATTTTTGATGCGACAAGTGCGAAGGCGCATCTCTATAATTTTGACAAGATAAAGGCTTTCCCGAATAAGAAAGTAGTAGATCTGACTCCAGCGGCGATAGGACCATATGTGGTGCCTGCTGTATCGTTTGATGCTGATCTGAGTAAAAAACTAAACTTGGCTGTGAACCTAGATTCAGGTTTAAACTTTAATATGGTTACCTGCGGTGGTCAAGCCACAATTCCTATTGTAGCAGCGGTGAGTAGAGTGGCAAAAGTGCATTATGGAGAAATTGTAGCGAGTATTGCGAGTAAATCTGCAGGACCTGGTACACGCGCCAATATTGACGAGTTTACAGAAACAACGTCAGAAGCCATAGAAAAAGTAGGAGGCGCCACCAAAGGGAAAGCGATCATTATTTTGAACCCGGCAGAACCACCTTTGGTTATGCGTGATACGGTATTTACGCTTAGCGAGCAGGCAGATAGAGAAATGATTAGAAAAAGCATACACGAAATGGTAGCAGAAGTACAAAAATATGTACCCGGTTACACCCTTCATCAAGAGGTACAATTTGATGATATACCCGAGGATAAACCGGTGTTTATTGAAGGAGTAGGTCTTAAAAGTGGACTTAAAACAACAGTGTTACTGCAAGTTATTGGCGCAGGCCATTACTTACCAGCCTACGCAGGAAATTTAGATATTATGACCAGCGCAGCATTAGCGGTGGGAGAGAAAATAGTAGGTGTGGCGAAATAATAGGAAGTTCAAATAGTTAAGATTTTATGCATAAAATTTACATACAAGACGTAACCCTAAGAGATGGCATGCACGCCATACGTCATCAATACGATAAAAAACAACTGAAAGAGCTTGCCATATCGCTCGACAGAGCAGGAGTAGATGCGATAGAAATAGCCCATGGAGATGGCTTAAGCGGTGGGAGTTTTAATTACGGATTTGGAGCACATACCGACTGGGAGTGGTTGGAAGGTGTAGCTGAGGAGTTAAACCATGCCATTCTTACTACCTTACTTTTACCCGGCATTGGGACTATTGAAGACCTAAAAAAAGCACATGCACTAGGGGTAAAATCAGTTCGTATTGCAACCCACTGTACAGAAGCCGATGTCAGTAAACAGCATATAGAAGCCGCCAAAAACCTAGGAATGGATGTAGGTGGGTTTTTGATGATGGCACACATGAATGAGCCCGTAAAACTTGCTCAGCAAGCCAAACTAATGGAAAGTTATGGAGCAGACTGTGTGTATGTTACAGATAGTGCAGGGGCCTTGCTTATGGATGATGTAGCTGATAGAATGAAGGCTTTTAAAGATGTGCTAGATAGTAAGACCGAAGTTGGTATTCATTGTCATCACAACCTAAGCTTGGGAGTAGCCAATACCATAGTAGCTATGCAACACGGTGCCACTAGGCTCGACGCATCACTTGCTGGAATGGGAGCAGGGGCAGGTAATTGTCCGTTGGAAGTATTAGTTGCAGTACTCAATAGAATGGGCGTAGAGCATAATTCAGATTTATATCAATTGATGGATTTGGCAGATGATGTTATTCGTCCATTACAAGATCGTCCAGTTCGTGTGGATAGAGAAACACTTAGCTTGGGTTATGCAGGAGTATATTCTAGTTTTTTACTTCACAGCGAGCGTGCTGCACAAAAATACGGACTGAATACAGCCGATATACTAAAAGAATTGGGCAAGCGTAAAATGGTAGGCGGGCAAGAAGACATGATAGTAGATGTTGCTTTGGATATGCTAAAAGACAATTAGCCCCGGTGTACAATCCTTCTTAAACTATGTTGAACATTTTGAATCTGAACAGAGAAATACTGTCAGAAAGCGTTATAAATTAGTTTGGCTAATCAATTTTAACTTTGTTTTGATGATGATGAGCATACATCTAATACATAAAATGCTTATTTCTAATGTTTTAATGTTGTTAAAAAAATCTTTACTTTTGTCAAAATAAAACCATTAAAACTTATGGAAGAAACAGAATCGTTACCAAAAGAAGAAAACAAATCTAAAAAGGGATCTTTATTTATTTTTATATTTTTATTCTTAGGGTCACTTGCTTTTAGTGGGTACCTATTTTTAAAGTATACAGAAAATGCTAAAAAAATTCAGAGTCAAAATGATGAACTTTCGTTAGCTTATGAAGTGCTAAACTTAAATGCGGATTCATTGAGAAATGCGTTAGATATAGCAAAGCAGGAGTTGGATGCACGCATGACTGAACTTGCTAATCAAGGCAACTTAAATAGTGAGTTGAGATCTCAACTCGAAGCTAAGAAGGTATCGTTAGATGCTGCATATACGCGAATCAAAAATTTAATCACTGGCGAAGAGAAAGGTGGTATTGCTTCTGGAGCTGAACCAAAAAATCTTTTGGAAGCAAAACGAGAAATAGCTAGATTAACTCAAAGCAACAACTCTTACATGAGTCAAATTGAAGGCTTGCAAAAAGAATATGAGATTGCAAAATCAAAATCAGCTGAATATTCTGACCTAGTATCTACGTTAAAAGTAGACAATGATCGTCTCGTAATTGTAAATGATTCATTATCAAAAAAACTTAAAGGAACGGGAAGTTTTAAGATTGGCAATTTGAATGTGGAGCCCATAAGAACAAGAAATGGTAAAGTAGCAGTTGAAGATCATGCATCCAAAGTTGAGCAAATTAAAGTATTCTTTAAAGTACTCATTTCAGAATATGCGAAAGAAGAGGTGAGAAATATTAGAGTAAGAATAATAACTCCAAGTGGCGCCGTACTAAGTGAAGAAACAAATGATTTGATGGATTCTGACAAGGTGAGCACTATAGTAGAATCAATAATGTACGATGGCACTGAGAAAGCAGTGAGTCTTTATTACCATCAACAAGGTAAATATGCCAAAGGAGAATACGATGTGGAAATATTTGATAACAACACGCTGTTAGGAATTTACTCCTTCATTTTAATCTAAACGAAGCACGTTAAAGTTTCGATAAAAATCCAGTCATTTATGACTGGATTTTTTTTGCTTGTTGCCATTTAAAGCTTTTGTGATAGTCGCTTCCAGTTATAACCTAGGTTATTGGGTCCTAAAGCAGGTGTAATGGCAAAAAAAAGGAATTTGTTGGAGCTGAAAAAAAAGTTTACTTTGCAAAAGGCATTCGTAAATATTTTTAAATAATTCAGAATGTTAAAAAAAAACAAATCAAAAATTATGCAAATATTCCAACTTAGAAATCTTATCCTTTTTTCTGTTTGCTTTTTCTTTCTTTCAGCCCAAGCTCAAAAGAGAGCATTGTCACTAGGTTTTGGCATAAGTCATCTTTATGATTTAAATGAAGGTCCGATGCTTCTTAAGTCAAAGTCAATAACAACGAGATATTCAGTAGCTGATATTGACCTAAAGGGATTAAACGGTAGAAATACACAGTTTGATTTAGGTTATGGTGTCACAGCAGAATTGTCCATCAATAAAAATCAAAGTTTGCTGGTTTCTTATACGAACGGTACAATGACAGCCCAGCAAGACAATCAATATTCGTCCACTAAGCTTAATTTAGTAAATGCCAGTTTTAGACAATATTTAATGCCGAAAAAAATGCAACGCCAATATCTTAAACCAGCTAAGGACTATGATGGGTTTTATGTAAGGCCATTTGCAGAGGTAGGTGTAGGACTTACAAATTATAATGCAGGTAGATACTTTGTTAAAGATCAAGGCCTGTTTAGTAAAACGTCAGGAAATACATTTTCTAATACATTTTCTCTTGGTTGCTTATTGCACATAAACTCAAAAATAAACTTTACGGCAGCACCTAATTTTATTATTAATTATTCAGACGCTGTTGATGGATACAAAAATAAAGGTGTAGATATCATGATGAGTAGCACTATAGGAATTCTATTTAGTCTTTAAACCAAACGAACAAACAAAAATGAAAAAACGAAATATTTGGTCAGCGTTAGTGCTTTGTGTAGCGGGAACGCTCTCGGCATATGGAGGTGTATCTTCAACTAATTGCACGGTTACATTCTCAACAGATAATATATCATCTTGTACGGCCTATACTTGGACTAATGGTGTAACTTACACTGCTGACAATAACACAGCTAAAGACACATTTGTGAATGCTGCTGGTTGCGATAGTATCGTAAGCCTAGATTTAAAAATAGAAGACAAGATAAATCCGATAGTAATTACTAAAAACATTACTGTTAGCTTAAATGCTGCAGGAACAGCTAGTATTATTGCTTCTCAAATAAATAATGGTTCTTCGGATAATTGCAATATTGCCTCACTATCATTGAGTAAATCTACTTTTGATTGTTCAAATTTAGGAGCTAACACGATATACCTACTTGCGATAGATGGATATGGAAATGTTGGCAGTGCAAGCGCAGTGGTTACCGTTAGGGATTTGATAAAACCTACGGTGATGGCGAAAAATCTTTTAGTAAGTCTAAATTCCACGGGTCAAGCTAGTATTACTCCTACACAAATAGATAGTGGTTCTACAGATAATTGTAGCGTTGCATCGTTTTCATTGAGTAAGTCTAGTTTTAATTGTTCAAATGTTGGTCCCAATAATGTGTATTTAATTGTTACTGATGTTGATGGTAATAAGGACTCTGCTATCTCGATAGTTACAATCCAAGATGTTATTAAACCATCTGTATCTACACAAAACTTAACTCTTAATCTTAATTCTTCTGGAGTAGCTTCTGTGTCTGCTTCTCAGGTGGATAATGGCTCTACGGACAATTGTACAATTGCCTCAATTACATTAAGCAAAACCACTTTTGATTGTTCTAATCTTGGGACCAATACGGTGTACTTAATCGTAGAGGATGGCTTTGGAAATGTTGATTCGGCTAGTGCCATAATTACAGTTCAGGATACCACCAAGACGGTTTTAATTACTCAAAATATAACTGTTAATCTTGGTTCAACAGGTACGGCCACCATTAATGCATCGCAAGTAAACAATGGATCCTCAGGGAATTGTACGGTGAACTACCAATTGACGAAGACTAACTTTACTTGTGCAGATATAGGATCAAATACTATTTGGTTAATTGCAACTGATGCCGCAGGAAATGTCAATGCTGCTAGTGCAACGGTCACCATACTAGATGTGATAAAGCCAACTTTAATCACGCACAACGTTACCATAAGCTTAGATGCAACTGGAAACGGAAGTATCACAATAGCACAGGTAGATAATGGATCTTCAGATAATTGTGGTATTGCCACTCTTACGCTGAGTAAATCTAGTTTTGATTGCTCAAATATTGGTAATAATACCGTTTACTTAATTGCAACAGATGCCAACGGCAATGTAGATTCTGCGAGTGCAATAATTACTGTGCAGGATTTAATCAAACCAACGGTCATTGCACAAAATCTGACATTAAGCTTAGACGCAACTGGAAACGGAAGTGTATCAACGGCACAGGTAAATAATGGGTCATCGGATAATTGTGGTATAGCGAATTTTACGTTGAGTAAATCTAGTTTTGATTGCTCAAACATTGGGGATAATACTGTTTATTTAATCGCGACAGATGCGAATGGCAACGTTGATACTGCTAGTGCAGTAATAACGGTAGAAGATGTGTTCTTACCTACGGCTATTGCACAAAACTTGACCGTAAGCTTAGGTGCTTTAGGACAAGCGAGTATAACCGCCAATCAAATAGACGGTGGTTCAAGTGATAATTGTAGTTACACGTTAACAGTAAATAAATCTAGTTGGGATTGTTCTGAAATAGGAATAGACACCGTATGGCTAAAAATAACAGATGCAAGTGGTAACGTTGATTCTGCCAGTGCTATTATCACTGTTCAGGATGTAAACAAGCCTGTAGTAGTTACCCAGAATATAGTTGCAAGCTTAGATGCTTCAGGACAAGCAACGGTGACAGTAGCACAGATAGATAATGGCTCTTCAGATAATTGTAGCATTGCCACTCTCGCATTAAGCAAGTCTACTTTTGATTGTGCTAATGTTGGAGTTAATACTATTTATTTAATAGCAACAGACATTAATGGTAATATAGACTCGGCAAGCGCTATTGTAACGGTACAAGACACAAGTCTAATCGTATTGACTCAAAACATAACTGTAAGTTTAGATTCATTTGGGCAGTCAAGTATCACTGCTTCCGATATCGATAACGGATCTAATAACACTTGCGGTATATCAACATTTGCACTAAGTAAGTCAAGCTTTGATTGTTCTAATATTGGTGCGAATACCATATACCTTATTGCCACAGACGTAAGTGGTAATGTTGATTCTACTATGGCAATAGTAACAGTTCAAGATACGATCCAAAGTAATTTATTGACCCAAGATATTGTGGTTACGCTAGACTCATTTGGACAAGCAAGTATAACTACTTCACAAATAGATAATGGCTCAAGCGATAACTGTAGCCTAACTTTAACCTTAAGTAAGTATGCCTTTGATTGTTCTAATATTGGTTCTAATACGATATATCTTTATGCCACAGATGCAAGCGGTAGTATTGATTCTGCATCTGCATTAGTTACTGTCCAAGATACTATCAAAGCATACATAAGTGCCCAAAATATTACAGTGAGTTTAGATTCTAACGGACAAGCAAGTATTACTCCGTCCCAAATAGATAATGGATCAAGTGATAATTGTAATCTTTACCTTTCATTAAGTAATTCAAACTTTGATTGCTCAAACGTGGGGACGAATATGATTTATTTAATTGCTACTGATGTAAGTGGAAACATAGACTCTGCTAGCGCAATAGTTACCATTCAAGATACGCTTAAGCCTATCGTAAGAACTAAGAACATTAGCGTTATTTTAGATGCCTCTGGAAATGCGTTTATTCAACCTTTTCAGGTAAATATGGGCTCCTCAGATAATTGTAAAATTGCTTCTTTTGATCTCAGTAAAAGAGATTTTGATTGCACTGAAATAGGGGATCATGTCATATATCTTTTTGCCGAGGATTTTAATGGGAATAGAGATTCTGCTAGTACCATAGTAACGGTTCTGGATACAAAACCAAACGTTATAACGCAAAATGTAACGGTGTATTTAGATGATTTAGGAACAGCCAGTGTTTCACTGTCTCAGATTGATAATGGTTCTTCGGATAATTGTGGCATCGCTTCACTTGCAATTAGTAAATCTACATTTGATTGCTCTAATTTAGGAATTAACACGATTAACTTAACTGCTGTTGATGTAAATGGAAATATAGGAACAGCAACAGCGGAGGTTAATGTGCAAGATTCGATAAAACCTGTGTCAAAAGCCCAAGACCTCTCACTTAACTTAGATGAAAATGGATTAGTTACGATAACGCCAGGTCAAATAGATAATGGCTCTTCAGATAATTGTGGAATTGCATCTATTGCCTTAAGTAAATCTAATTTTGATTGTTCGGATATAGGTACAAATACTATCTACTTAGTTGTTACGGATGCTAATGGAAATCAAGACTCGGCCATGGCAGTTGTAACCATACAAGACAATATTAAGCCTACCGTGCTTACAAAAAGTATTGTAACCGTATTGGATGCAACAGGGCAAGTTGTTGTTGCTGTCGCAGAGATAGATAAAGGTTCGTCTGACAATTGTGGCATTGCAAGTATGGTATTGAGTAAATCTGATTTTGATTGCTCCAATTTAGGAACAAATCCAGTTTACTTAATTGTTACTGATGTTAATGGTAATATTGACTCTGCAAGCGCATTAATTACGATTAAAGATACGATTAGCCCTGTCATAGTTACAACTCCATCTGATATTGCATTTGGATATTGTGATGCCAAGTATACATACGCTTTACCAGTAGCAACTGATAATTGTACATTTACTATCACACAAACTGAAGGTTTGCCTCCAGGATCTATATTCCCCCTTGGATTTACAAGAAATACGTTTGAAATTAAAGATTTATCAGATAATGCAGTAACAACTAGTTTTACCGTAGAAATAAGAAGTGGGTACTTGCCTTTTATTTTCCGTGACACTATGTTGTGCAGCAATGAAGCAAAAATAGATTTGGCTGATGGAACTGGAAGTTTAACGTTCTTGGGAGCGGGCATTCAAAGTGATGGAATTATCTTTAATCCGGTACTCTCTGGCCCAGGTGATTTTTTAATTACAGCAGTATTTACCGATACTATGGGCTGTACGTCTTTAGATAGCTTAAATATTATGGTAAGAGAAGCTCCTCAAACACCCAAAATAGTAAGAGAAGCTTCAGACCAGATTGCTACAGAATTGACATATGATTCATATCAATGGTATAGAAATGGCACCTTATTGCAAGGAGAAAATGCACAATTATACATGGCGCAAGAATTAGGAATTTATTCTGTTGTAGTAAGCACTGCAGACTATTGCTTTGCAACAAGTGAAGGGTATGATTTTGGTATGCCAGTGAATGACGAACAAGTAACAAATCAAGGTAACGTAAGAGTATACCCAAATCCAACAGACGGTATTGTTTTTGCAGAGATAAATGATAATGACGCCACGCACACTTTGACCATTACAGACGGCTTAGGCACTGAGTTAATGGTTATGGAATCAACATCGGGCATTGTTCGCATAGATTTGACAGACTTTGCTTCTGGGGCATATTTTCTTAATGTGACTAGCGTAACAACAAACACAAACATTAAGATTATCAAAAATTAGATTAGTTAATAAAATACAAAAAAGGGTTGATGGTGTTACATCCATTGACCCTTTTTTTTAATAAAGATTAGTAAAGTGAAATAAATAGTGTTGTGTTTGAGGAGATTGTGACGATGATCTGATTAAAAGAAATTAATCAGATACTATACAGTTATTCACAAAAAAGTATTTTTTTTACGATCAAGACGAATACTTTCGCAATAAACAATAATACTATATTACCTTAATCTGAATAAACTCGTTAATAATGACACGAACATTAATTTTAATCATCGGTTTAATAATTGCTTGATTACGAGTGTTTTACGACTTAAAAAAAGTTAACTGTCTTAGAGGTTAATTACCAAGAGAAGTAAAAAATTCAATAGTGGTATAAGAGCTAAATTTATTTTGTACAATGTTTGTACTAGAGTATAAAAA
>Ga0102815_10001360_pt1 | contig 15393 bp, 18 predicted proteins | sample ColrivemetaGS759_FD_79113 | JGI IMG/M metagenome (GOLD analysis project Ga0102815, IMG submission 79113) | Estuarine microbial communities from the Columbia River estuary - Ebb tide ETM metaG S.759 | ecosystem: Environmental > Aquatic > Marine > Intertidal zone > Estuary | place: USA: Columbia...
AACGAAATCCTGAAATCTGAAAACTCGATCTCATTTACTTTTGAAAAAACGATATCAACATTGGTATAGGCTTCACTTCCTCATGTCTCTCATCTGGTTCTGACTTCAACGAAATCCTGAAATTGAAATCTTTGTTTCTGAAGCCTACACAAATCCATGAACCGATCTCAGTTACTTTTGAAAAAACGAAATCAAGATCCGTAACCCTGACATCCCTCGAACATTTTCTCTGACTTGAATCGGTTTTAAAAAATGGAGGATACATCTCTGTATATAGATGCATCTCCTCTGCTGGATGGGGTATGTGATGGGATCGTGGGACTTGACAGGTACAATATTGTGCGACCTCGTTACACAGGAGGGGTGGGTCACCAACTCCACTACAACCGCTGCAGTCGCTCTACTCCTCTAGGAATCCCTCAGTGTCCATCGCCTCGTCGAACGCCCTCATCCTCTGCACATACTCCTGGCTGTGAGGGGACTCCATCTGCTCCATGTCAAACTCCTCGGGATCGTCCTCGAACCCCTCAGACTCCAGAGCCTCCCGAGAGGGCTGGTACGCCCCGACGGGCTCCGAGGGACCCGCACCCACCATAATGGCAGCCAGGCGCCTCTGGAGATCATCCATCTGGTCGTCCAGTTCAGCCACCTCCTCCTCGGGCTCCGGGGGGCACGGCTGGCAGAACACCGGAGGGGGGCTCTCGCCACGACCCTCCACCTGGGGAGCCTGGGACTTGCGGGCGGGCTCCGAGGGACCCGCACCCACCATAATGGCAGCCAGGCGCCTCTGGAGATCCTCCATCTGGTCGTCCAGTTCAGCCACCTCATCCTCGGGCTCCGGGGGGCACGGCTGGCAGAACACCGGAGGGGGGCTCTCGCCACGACCCTCCACCTGGGGAGCCTGGGACTTGCGGGCGGGCTTCTTGACCACCTTCGGGGGAGCCTGGGACTTCGCCAGGTGGAGGTGGCACAGCTCGCAGCCGTCCTGAGCCTTGACGGTGCACGGCTGCCCCTTGGAGGTCACGCCCGTGCAGATCCTCTTGGGGGGTGCCGGAGCCTTGGGGTTGTCCCGCTGGCGCTTGTGGATGTGGCACAGGTCGTCGTTCGGCTGAGCCTTGTGCTTGCAGGGGCAGCCCTTGACCATTCCGGCGCAGAGGGGGCGCTCCTCCTTGGGAGCCTTGGGGGGCTGGCGGGGAGCCTTGGGCTGGCGGGGAGCCTTGGGGGGCTGGGGCATCTCCTGAGCCTCGAGGTAGCGCGGGAGGACCTCCGCTGCGTCGAGGCTGTAGTCGTGGCACACCTGCTCCAGGAGGCTGCGGAGCTGCTGGGAGACCATGGAGGTGAGTGCCATCTGGAATGCCATGGGTGCTGTGGGCTGCTTATATACCCTCAACCAGTGGGATGCTTGGGGTGTGTGAGACATTTTTTGTGTGCTGAGGGGGTTTTAAAAAACACGCAGGGGGGCTAGAACAGAGCAGAGAAGGGGACGCCCTTCATCCTAGTTGCACCACGGGGAACGTAGTTGTCACTGTAACCGAGGGAAGTGCGAAGCACCTTCCAGTCGAGGACACCCACCTCAGGCAATGGGATGAGGCGGATTACCTCACGGTGGTTGACCGTCTCATTGGCAGAGGTACTGTATGCGTTCACATTCCAGTTGTTCTCCTGACGGAACTCGAGTGGGAGAACGGCAGTCATCCTATAGAAGGTGGTCTCCTCGCAATCAGGCCCAGTGATGAACCCGATAACGTCATTCACCTGCATTGCGTTCTTGGAGGTGTTGTCCCAGATACCACTCTCGTAGAGTTCGATCTCGTGCTGGAAACGCTGGAAGTCAGCAACCGCAGTGGAGGCGGCGCCGGTGTTGGGGCTGATGCGGCAGATGAAGATGGAAGCCATGAGTGCTGGTTATATACCCTTAACCAATGGGATGCTTGGGGTGGCTTGGACATTTCTTGTGCACCCAGGGGGTTTTAAAAAACGCAAGGCGCTGGGAGGGAGGCTAGAGGGAGGTGTCGCCATATACAACCCAAGTGCCAATGGATGTGGGGCACATCCGAACACACGTCTTGGCATTGATACCCCACCACCTGCGCTTGATGTAGGCAAGGTCTGGGTTCTGACCCTTATCTTGAAGTTCCTTGGGGGCGAGGGGGGATGACCGGCGGTTCATCTTCTTGCCAAATACCTCCAGGACCCACGCTATGGCATTGTCCTGACTCTGGAACTCCTCCACCTTTCGGGAGGAAGTATCCGCCTTCACCTTCACCTTCACTGCATCCTCAGGGGTTGTGTACGACGTGGCACAGAGTGTCGCCTGCCCATTGCGGATCTTCATATTGATAGTGTTATACCTGTCAATGATAGAGTAGTCATATCCATTATCAAACAGATCTACATACTCTTTTATAGCGGTCAAGTCGCAGAACACCTGAACCGATGGGTTGCGGTGGTGACCACAGGCGCGCCCAGCGAGACCCTGAGCAACCGAAGAGTAGTTGGCATCCCCACGGTAGTAATTGTCGTGAAGCACACCTATGTAATGGTCATTCAAGGTCTGTGCGCAACCCCAGAAACGCTTGATGAAGATAATGGTATGCTTCGTCGGGGCTTTATCCAACAGACGCAGGTCCATCTTACTCTCCTGGGCATGCACGATTACGTCGAACTTATCCAGATCCACACACTGGATCACCTCGTCACTCTCACCCGTCAAGTGAGGGAGACGGAACACGTGATATCTGGGCGAGGGAAACATCTCAGGGATCTGGTGGCTGAAGAGGTTCTTAAGTTGCTCCTCGTTATTCTTGACCTTGATGCTCTGGTGGATGCGCCCTTCGGCGAGAAGCTTCTGGAAACCCGTGTAGCTGGGGGCATAGTCCGTGACAATCACGGGGCTATGGAAAGTGGTATCCCAGGCCCTGTTTGACTGGTACAGTACATTGTCAGGGGTTGCGGACACGTTGAGGATGAAGATGTTCCTCAAGCGCATCTCACGTGGGTCAGCAAGGGGTAGGTGGTTAAATGCCTTGGCGATGGTCTGCTCGTGGCACGATGCGATATGACACTCATCAATGATGATGAGGCAGTTGCGAACGTCCGCAAACACGTTCGAGCGCTTTGCGAGGTCAGCGAGTTTCAAGACGTTGTCCTCTTTGAAGGCGATATCCTCTTCACCCCACTGATTTGTGTAGGTGAAAGCCTCCTTGAGACGGCTGTAGGTCTGCGCCTTCCACTCGTTCTGAGGAAGTCCAGTGATGACGAATGTGTTCTTGGGGGTCGTCACCCTGCTGTCAATCATCTTCCCAGCCAGACTGATGAACATGCCAGTCTTACCCCACTGAGGAGGAGCGACGAGAGAACACATCACTGATCCACTGCGAAACTTGGTTAGGCATCGAGTGGCGTAGTCTTCCTGGAGGGAGAAGGTGTAATCGGTGTAGCGGAGAACGGAAGCCATTGGTGAGTTGTGTTTATATACCCTTAACCAGTGGGATACTTGGGGTGTGTGAGACATTTTTTGTGTGCTGAGGGGGTTTTAAAAACACGCTGGCGCTAAGGGGGCGGGGCTTACAGACGGCAACTCTCTATGGTCTCCTCCACCTCGTCGGCGTAGTTCTCCATTATGAAGTTGTATTTTTCGTCCTCCAAGCCGTCATACCACGACCAGTCGCACGGGAGCGGGTAGTTGCCCTTGCGGAAACAGGCGAGGCCCACCTCACACCTGCGGGTGTATTCCTCGTGGTCTTCGTCCATCAAGTAGCTTTCGTAGCACTCGTCCAGATACTTCCACAGGTTCTCCGTGATATACTCCCTCTCCTCCTCGCACTCCATCCTGAACTTGTGTCCGTAGATGACCCGCTGGAGTTCCATAGGCAGGTGGGTCATAGTGGTCGCCATCTCTATATACTCTCAACCAGTGGGATGCTTGTGTTCCACCACACATTTTTTGTGGGGGTTCGGGGTTTTAAAAAACTGAGACCATACATCACAAATGAAGTTCATTGAAGTCTGTGCAGGATGTGGTGGACTCTCATCAGGTTTCATGAAGGCTGGGTGGGATCCCTTATACCTCTGTGACTTTGACAAGTGGTGCGTGGAGTCCCTCAAGTTGAACCACCCCAACACCCCCGTGGAGAAGAAGGATATGCGGGAACTCAACGTCACTCAGTACCAGGGGCAGGTCGACTGCCTCATGGGTGGAGTTCCCTGCCAGGCATTCTCACTGGCTGGGATGCGTCAGGGGCTGGAGGATGAACGGGGACAACTGATCGTGGAGTTCAACCGCCTCATCAACGAGTGCAAACCCAAGATGTTCCTCGTGGAGAATGTCCGGGGTCTGGTGATCCACCAACAGGGTGAGACCATCCGTGACGTTGTGGAGTTGTTCAAGAACCACGGTCTCTACAAGGTTCAGTACCAGGTGTTGAAGGCGGTGCAGTACAACGTTCCCCAGAAGCGCGAGAGGGTTTTCATCGTCGGGGTGCGTTCGGATATCGGCAAGGACTTTGAGTACCCCGAGGTGGTGACGGACATTCCACCAACCATCCGAAGTGTCCTAACGGACGTCCCCGAAAGTCCGTGCGCCTCGTACCCCCAACGGAAGCGGGAGATTATGGAACATGTGCCACCCGGTGGGTGCTGGGTTGACCTCCCGGAGGATCTGAAGGTGGAATATATGGGCAACTCTCTGAACTCTGGGGGTGGGAAGCGGGGGATGGCGCGGAGACTGCACATGGACGAACCGTCCCTGACCCTGACGACCTCCCCAGCGCAGAAACAGACCGAGAGATGCCACCCGACAGAGACGAGACCGCTGAGCGTGAGGGAGTACGCAAGGATTCAAACATTTCCTGATTATTACAAGTTCGCAGGCTCTAGCGCGGCGCAGTACAAGCAGATTGGGAATGCGGTTCCGGTGGAACTCGCCTATCACGTAGCCCTTCAAGCGTCCAAGGTGACTGCGTGAGCGAAAGTCTCCTGGAGACGCTGAAAGAAGGTATCAGACCCCGTAATGTGGGTGTAGTAATGCTGACCATCCCACACCTTGACCTCCTCGGGAGCCTTGAAACGTCCAAGAGGAGCGTTGCCATTGCGGTTGATGATGACCAATGCAGCGGTGGTGATACCAGGGGTATTGGCGTGGCGAGTAAGCTTTTCCACAACCGTCTTGGCAGAACTGCTGTTCATGGTGTTGTAGCGGTTCTTCAGTTCAAAGATCTCACCGCCGTTCACACTCCGAGTATCGCACCCCGTCTCGTGACCGACAGGGAGGTTCTCGTATCCCGAGATGCACCCCGTGATGTGTTCGTGGAACTCGCCAATCTTCATCGCGAGAGTCTTGGTGGTAATGGACGAGATGCCCGTCATTGCAGATCGGAAGAAGGGATCGCAATCACCATCTGCAGTGGTTGCTTTCATCTTGTCCATCTCGCTCTTTATGGGAGCGAGGCATTCCCGAAACTTGTGCAGGGGAATCTCGGCGAGGCTGTACCACCAGGGGTGGGAAGTAGAGGCATAGAGGTGAGAGGTAATGCGATCCATGGTTGCTGGTTATATACCCTTAGCCAGTGGGATGCTTGGGATCCGCCAGACATTTTTTATGAGGGGTTCAGGTTTTAAAAAACGCGCGGCGCCCTAACGCCCCAGAAGGGTGAACCCCCACCACCCACGGCGAACATCATCTTCGATCTCTGCCACCACAGCATCCTTGCGGATGCCCTCCTCTGTCTCCTGGAGGACCTTGTCAGCCAGGGCATCGAACTTCTCCTGGAGGCTCATCAGGGCAACCCCACCGTGGAAGGGTTCGGTGAAACGCTTGCGCTTCGCGGGTGCCCGGGGCGTCTCCTGAGCCGCCTCCACGTCGTACTGGGGAGACTTGGGGACCTCCTCGGGCTTGGGGGCCAGCAGGGCTGGAGAGGGCAGAGGGACCTCCTCGGGCTTGGATCCCGTGAAGGTCTGGAGGAAGGTCGAGAGTGCCATGCCGTTGTTGACGCAGAAGTCAAACTCGGACTGGTTGATCTTGCCCTTGGCGAGGGCACGCTCGAGGACACCGTAGCGCTTGTGGGAGGGCTGGATGGGAGCCATGGAGAGGATAAGTGCTTTGCACTTGGACTGGGTGCTTATATACCCTTAGAAGGTGGGATGCTTGATATGCCCCAGACATTTATTTTGTGTGGGGATTGTAGATGCAGGTTAATAATAAAAAGCACACAAATCATGCGTACGTTTTGAAAGGGTGGAAACGGAATGCGAACAACAACAACAAGTCCTCCCTGTTCGAGGCAGAAGCATTCTACAAGAACCCCGAGGATTACAAGCTAGCCCTTCATTTTGCGATGATGGTCGATTCGGCTCATGATCTACTGGATCGCAAATACGCTATACACAAAAACCTACTGTTCGATGAGGAAGAATTTAAGAGTTCGAAGTGGACTGCCATATTCGGAACCATAGCAAGAACCGATTTCACCAAAACCATGTACGCCCTCTTGGATATCTATGGTTACGGATCCGACAACCCCGGTGTTCGCGATGAGATGAAGAGAGTCATAGATGCGTACAAGTTGATGGAGGATCGTGCAGGGCAGGGTGGTAGTGCAGCACCCCCTGCGACGACCATAGATGCGGCGCGTATGAGAATGATGGGGCATATAAATGACACATTTCTCACACCTGCGCCAGTCAACAACAAAAACAAAAATGTAGCCAGGCAGAGGGGTGGGTACGCCGCAAGAATGATGGGGCGCGCAGAACTGCAACAATTCCTCATAGCCCGAATGTTCGCGGTCGACGCTGGATTTGCTCCAGAGACCCACCGCCTTCTGGGGATGACGCTGGCTAATGGTTCCAAGGGTGGACGGAATGTGTGGTTGACGAATGCTATACAGTCCAAGAGACAGAATAAGTGGTCTCAACTTACAAACTCAGCTGTGACCAAATCGAACGAAATTAAGATCCCACCTCAATCGGTCAATAATAAGAATAAGGGAGACATCGTTGTTCCCGATGAGGTCAAGCAGCATTTGAACCACCTGCAAGTTGGGGGACAGATCAATATGACACCCATTAGTCAGTCAACGCAGTTGCTTGGTAAGATTACAAAGTATGTCCAAAGTGGCGTAGGAGCACGCAATAGAAATTTCCAAACGAAAGGTCGTGGTTCGTTCATGTTGTACAGGACGAAAGAACTAGACGTGTACGTCACCACCACAATTCCCGGACGAAAAGTCAACAACGATAGTTTTAAAGTTTCCATGAATGATCCGATGAACGGAAACAGGCGCATCTACGTGATAGACACGGGTCCAAAATTCAAGGGACCATCTATGGACTCCTTGATGCAGGTCGCCACAGATGGCGATGTCCAGGATGCCACTCGCCGCTCAGGGTTCATAGCTGCATGTCTGGACATAAAGAGGGACGGTGACATGGGTCAGATGGTTGAGAATACAATTGAAAACGAAAAACGAATGCAAACAAATCAGGCACCTATATTCCTATTGACTGGAGACATCACTGCAATGATTATAGGAGTGATGAAGGGCGCTTCGACCATCTTGGTGATGTCAGAAGGCACGTACCTGATGTACTGCCCCCTAGCCGTGGAGTACAAGACGCATTACGTGACATACAGGAAGATGGTTGACAAGTCCAAGGAAATCTTAAAGTTCTACCGCTGCCCAGGCAGCGGTAATAATCTCATAGAGACGTTCCTGGGTAGCGTTTTGAATAGCGTGGGGACAGAGGGGCGCAAGAGTTCTATATATTCAGCATCAAGGTTCATCAACAAGTTGAACAACGTCGGACCATTCCTCGCAAGTAATAGTCAAAATCTTTCGAAAGGATGGAAGGCGCTCAACAACACAACCGATGTCACAGCATTCAAGAAGTATTTCACATATGCCCTGGAGATGCCATCAAGTGCGTTGTACACTGCAGCTGCAGAACTGATAAAGGATGGAAAGAATAGTATATGTACGGGGTACATACGTCCCAACACGGCGACACCCAGACCCAACGCAGTGAAAAACAACACGATCCCCAATGCACTCGCAGTTAAAAGAAACAACGCTAACAAGAAAATACAAAACAACAAAATCGTGGGAGTGAAAACCCGCGCCCAGACGGAACGGAACGCCCAGACGGCACGGAACGCTCGGGCGGCAGAGAACGCCCAAAGGGTGACCCTCGCGCAGCAGGGAATGATGACTCGCGCTCGGGCGGCACGGAACGCCCAGAACGGCAACACAAGAAATAGAAAGAGGGCGCGCACCGGGGAGGCGCCGCCGCAGTCGCAGCCGCCGCCGCCGGCGGGGAGTAGTATGGATACTACTAACTAACCCTTAGCCTTCGTAAGTGACTCCACGTGCTCCCGCAGACCCTCTGGGACATCCACGGGGATCAAGCGGTTGCACAACTCTGGGTGGGTCACGGGGCACCCCGTGGCTGCGGGGAGGGCCCACCCCTTCTCCACCAACCACAACACATCAAACAGACGGACAAGATCCTGTTGTGTCTTTCCCCACTCAACAAGATCCAGTTGTGAAACAACTGACTTCAATTCCGGCTCCGGCTCCTGCGGTGCAACTAGTGACTGCTCTACCATCTCCTTGTAGGTCTTGGCGACCACCCCCACCTTGGCGAGGGCGTCCAGTTCCAGGGGGGTCATGGACCACAGGGTTTTCTCCATACCCGCCTTCTTCACGAGGGTCATGTGGGACTTGAAGGTGGCATCGGTGCGACCTTTGGACTTGAGGAACTCTCTGTATAGCTGATCCATTGTTATTACACATCTATGGCTACAAAACTCTAAGGCTAAATCTCACGGACGATTATATTAGTCGCAGCACCATTAGTAAATCCATATAGGATCTGTCCTACATACCCATCTTCACACTCCACGAAGTCGCCAAACATGTTATATCTGCTCACTGGGTCATAAGCCATACGAAACTTCTGAAGTTCTTTTGCCTTCGGCTTTGCCTTTGCCTTCGGCTTTGGCTTTGGCATCTCTTTACCGCTTGAAATCTTGAGGAAGGCAGTTTTCATAGTGCTTTCTGCACCCTCAAAATATTCAGTCCCAGCAATCAACTTATATTTTTCAGTGAAAAAGTCTTTCAAGTTCTGTTCAACCAGACGAGGGTTATCCACCTCCAAGACGCATAATGTCTTTGTACCCTTCTTGAAACCTTTGGTAATTCTGGATAGATCGTCTTTCTCTGACATCCCGACCTTGTATCTCTTGGTTCCGACAAGTTCAGCAGGCTGAATCAGATATACGACACCCATTGCTCTGCTTATATACCCTAAGCACTCCAGATACTTGGGAACACACGGACATTTTTTGTCCGCCCACGGTGTTTTAAAAAAGGAGATCAGGGGTTGAAATCGCACAGGCTGAGTTCGTTCCCCTCGAATGTGATTTCTTCCCACTGACTGTCGTAGTCCTCGATCTCCTCCAGGGTGATGGTGCCGTTCATGAGCATCTCGTACTCCCGAGCGTTCAAGTCAAGTTTGTAGACATCTCGGTCCTCAGTCCAGTACTCCTGGTCGGGTCCGCCGTACACCTCCGCAACTACCGAGCGGAGGGCAGTGGAATAGTAGAATGTGTAGTCTGTGCCCCACCCCCCAGTCGCAAGGCAGTAGATGGTTCCCATTGCTCTGCTTATATACCATAAGCACCCCGTAAGGTTGGGGTCACACGGACATTTTTTGGGGTGCGGGGGAGTTTTAAAAAACGGGTGAGATCAGCACCAGGCTGATTATATGCGGCTGTCTACCCAGTCAAGCCAGGGGGTATCACCCGCTGGGTCATACCCCTCATCATCGTTGTCCACAGACAGGTCCAAGCGCTCACCGTCACACCAGGACCCGAAGATCCCCTGACCCTCATCCGCCCACCTGAAGTCAACAGTGCTCACGGTGTTGAGTGCGTGGATGAGGTCAAAGGGGAAGTCGTCGTCCGATACGAACTCCAGTCGCACCCGGGTCTCTGTGTCACTGTAGTGGTTCACATCCACCTGCAGACCGTGAACCACAGCCCACCGATTGCGCATGAAGTCCCCAACCAGGTTGGGCGCATCGGCGTTGGTCACGAAGATGGAGCCATAGTAGAACATTGTTCGCTCTTTACCCTAAGCACCCCGTAAGGTTGGTGTCACACAAACATTTTTTGGGGTGCGGGGGAGTTTTAAAAAACGGGTGAGATCACCACTCCATTGGTTGGGTCTCGGGGTACGCCACCCACTGCATGAACCCGAGGAACTGATCACGCTCTTCCTGGTCATTAAACTCCATCACATTCATCACCTCAACCTGTTCGAAATCACCGAGGAGGTTGCGGATGATGGTGCGGGGGCTCGCTGGGGGTTCCTGCCACTGCTTGGGGAGTACCTCTGCACGGCACATGGGGCAGGTGCTATTGTGGCGACCCCACTCAAGGCAGCAGCTTCCACAGACCTTGTGTCCACACTTGAGGGTCGTTATCTTATGAGACTTGCCAGGGAAGGTCTCATAACATACGGGGCACTCAACGTCGGGCTTGGGGAGGTGGACTCCGCACATGGTCTCACCGGGGCGAGCCTTATAGCGGCACTGGCATCCCTTGCGAGTGATTGCGGAGCAGGTGGTCATCTTGTTTTACCCTAAGCACCTGAAGTTCTTGAGCCTCCTGAGACATTATTTGTCTCCACGGCATATTGAAAAAGGTCAGCCACCAGGGTGACGAATCTCATCTCGAGTTCCTGTTCCCTGGTAAGGCTAACCGGGGGGCAGCAATCATTCCAGACGAGGTCTGGGTGGATCACTGGGGTCCTGCACGTCGGGCAGGTTGGAGATGTCTGGAACCACTTGCGGCAGCACTCGGCACACAACTTGTGCCCGCAACGTAGTGGTTCCATTTCTTGGTTTTCATAGCATACTGGACACTCTTCCATTACTTACATATGTCTATATCCTTTATCATTCAGGACTCCCCTCGGGACCCAAACCACTATTCTCCGCAGAACTACTGATGTCATCTGGGTTCACGATCCGTGCATCGACTTCGGTACGACTGCACCTCGACCTGGATAGTTCCAACTCATCGTCACGAATTCCACCGAAACCGAAACATGCCCCTCCCACATCGCTAATCTTGTTCCCATCCATGACGACATCGTGACGAAAAGTGATATCATCGATGCATGGATGCCTCTTGAGACGACTCGCCTTCATGCGAAGTGAATCAACAGATTCGACTCTGTTCAAGGAATCAACAGAGTTGGCAAACGGGTAGCACACACCCCGTTCATCTCCACCCATGACGAGTTTATCACGGACGATACCAACGGGGGTGGCTTCCATCTTGTCACTCGTGAGCCTGATGTCGTCTGTATTCTTGTTAAACTTTACAAATTTCCCACCATCAATCTGAATGACGCCAGACTTTCCTTCCTGGAATCCACTCGAACGGAACGAGTCAACGGCTGCATGAAGTTCTGAAACTTCGAGAGCTTCTCTCTCAGCTTCAAGTGCAGCCTGTTCCAATGCATTCTTCACACCATCTTCAGTCATGTTGGTAGCAACCACCTCGCCGTTGAGAGTCTGAATGTACTCCATGTCACCCCCAATGGTGGAAAAGTAAGTTGATGCATTGTAAACATTCGTTTCGGGGTTAGAACTGAGTGTGACCCCAGTCATCTCCTGATAATGCGAAACCATATCAGATGTATCACCACCTGTACTAATTGTCGTCTTGTGCTCGGACCAGGTGGTCTCGGCATTTCTCTGCTTATCTAATCTAACCCGTTGCCTGAATTCGGCGGCCAGGACTGGAAGATCCTCTGGTTTCGTACGGTCATTTGGATCCCTTGACCTCAGAGAGGCATGATAGTTGCTATCTTTCATCTCTTCGCCGCCGACATCACGTCTCGAACCTCTCACTAGATGGACAATAAGACCGATCAGTAGACATACCATGAACGCAATGAACGCTGGGTGTTTATAAAACGGTCTCTTCGGTGCACCCATACCTTGCTGAGCAGCCGCCACCCTCATAGCAGCTCTTCCTGCAATAACTGGACCAGCCATATACAGTTACTCTACAAATATTTTACGGGTGTCGGGAAGCAGGGAGTTGCCGATGGTAAGACAGGCGAGGCAGGGTTCGGGACCCTCCTCACCCAGGCGGTGGTTGTGAACTGGCTCGATCCGCTTGGGCTTCTTGGGAGCCTTGCGCTTTTTCAGGGGCTTCTGCGACGGCACAAAATCCTGATACTTGGCTACAACTTCGTCAAAGGGAAGGTTGTAGTCAGAGCAGAGCTTGGTCAGTATGCCGAGGTTGATAGCATTGATCTCACGTCCGAAGATGGTATCCATGGTTCTATATACCATATAAACCCGGAGCCTTAAGTACGCTTGGACATTTTTTGTGGCGGACCTGTGTTTTAAAAAATCAGAAGCGTTCATTTGAGAATCAAGTTCTCAAGGCGTCTGCTGAGGTGCTGGAACTCCTCGTTCCTGCCGAACGTGCTCCACCCCGTGAAGGAGTAGTCCTTCCCCAACTCCTGGGTCACCTGGAGTGCCTCAGCCTCTATGACCTTCAGGGGCACCTCCATCCTCACGTAGGGTGGGACCATTGAGACCAGGGACTGGACCCTCTGGTCCACCTGGGGCTTCGGGAACTCAGAGTAATAGTCGTTCATCTTTTACACATATATACCCAAAGCCTTAAGGCTTCCAGGACACAATTTACAAATGCCGGTTGTAAACCCAAACTACGATGGACCCACATGTGAGGAATGCCACAAGTATGTATACAACGACACTTTGAACACGAAGCTTCGTTGTATCCACAACATCTGCAAAACCTGCGCACCTGGTAAATCACGTAGATGCCCCATTTGCAAGGATGGGACCCTGTGGGACTTCCTGTCGTGAGAGGGACATACGGACGTGGCGGGCGTTGTAGGCGTGCCCCTTCTCCTTCTTCTTCAGGGAAGCCTCACGCTTCTTGCGGCACTTAGGAGGGTCCATTCTGTTTCTAATATAATGTGCGTAATCTTTAATGAAGTTGCGACGGTGGCAGGTGGTGGTGGTGGCAATCTTGGTGGCTCTGGTGATCATCAAGAGGGTGGTATTCTCATGTATCAGGTACAACAACTATAAGGTGCGGAGGGGTGTGTTCACCCCCCATGAGGTCGATGTGATTAGGGCAAACTACGGCAAAGACCCTCCAGGTCTCGACGCACTCCTGAAGCAACGCCTGGCTCACCTGACCCAGACGGATTTCCTGCATGTGGGGAGCGCTCGGGTCAGTGACAACAACAACAAGGACGGTCAATCCTATCACAGGGATTTGAAGCCTATATTGAGTTCCCGTGGGTTGGCAAAGGACTACACGGTCATCTTCTACTTCGATCCTGCCGTGACCTACATGGGTGGTGAACGGGTGGAGTTTCAACCGGGTGACGTGATAATGTTCCCCTCGGTGAACCTGCACAAGGCGGGGGACATCAGCGTCCACAAGCAGAAGCACCGGAGGGTGGTCCAATTCTTCGAGGTCCACCTGACCCCCGAAGAGAGCAGGAAGTACTACGAGCAGACGACGCACTGCGAGAACCACCCAGCGGCGCACGACTTTCTTAAAGACTGGGTGTATCCGTGGCTGGACGCAAGGGCGCTGGTGGAGGCGTTGAACGTTTCGTGGGTTCAGGGGTGGGACTGCAACAAGACGGGGAAGCGGGCGGTCAGGTATCACACAAAGTCTAAGATTGCTTACACGCTTGGGGAGACGGGCTACTACACGGATTTCTAGGCTGCCATAGTGGAGTGCAAGGTTTTCACAAATTCAACTAGGTCCGTCTTGATGTCCTTCCACATCTCCCTGTCCCTCTTGAGGAAGTCGGACTGCTGCTGGTCGTTGAACTGCTGGAGGAGGCGGGTCTCCTCGATCCCGAGCATGTGCATATAGGTCTGGCATTGGATGACCTCGTACTTGGGCGGGGACTTGAACAGGCACTTGGTGCGATTCTTGATCTCCACCATCCTGTAGGACCCGTCGGGGAGCACCTCGTAGCGGTCGATCCTGCCGACCACCACATACCGGGTCCCGGCAACCTCGCAGATGGTCTCCTTGTAGAACTTCTCGTCCTCGTAGAGGGTTGCCGAGTCCTGCTGGGCGGTGTCGTCCTCCTTGCGGGTCCCGCGGGTGGTGTAGACCTTGTGGCGGACGTGGTTCATCACCATGGACTTCTGGGCACGGGTGAGGACCCTGTCAGCCTCCAGACTCTCCTTGGCGCGCTCGCAGAGGAACGCCACCTCCTCGGAGGTCTCGGGCTTCTCCCACCCCACCTGAGCCACCACAGCCTCCGCCACCTGGCTGAGCCCGATTGCCTCCAGCTCCGCCTGCTCCTTGGTCTTGCCCGTGAAGGTGTCGGGGCTGTACTTGTTCCACAGCTCCTCCATGTACTCCACCCGCTTCTGGTAGGGATGCTTCCCCACGGCTGCAGCCACCTTGCTGGCTGAGACCACCACATACTTCGTGGGGATTGGTTGGTACTTGCGGGGGTCCTTCAGGAGCAGGGGGAAGATGCGGGCGCACCCACGGCAGTCCTCCAGAGCGTCGTGCGCTCCCTCGAGGGGCTTGCCCAGCAGGCGCTGGTGGAGGTCTCCCAGCTTGCAGGAGACCGTGCCCATATAGATATTGCGGGCGAGCTTGAGGGTGCAGACCTGATCCATCTCGTCGAGGAAGGTGGGGTCCATCTGGTACCGGATGCACTCAGCCCTCATGACGTTGATATCAAAGTCGAGGTTGTGTCCCATGATCTTGGCAGTCCCCAGGGACCTCATGTAGTCGTAGACCTCCTGGAAGGGGATGCCCCGAGCGTCCAACTGGGACTGCTGGATGCCGTGGATCTCGGTGCCACCCATGTGGTGTCCCTCTGGGTGCTTGAGGAGTTTGTAGTAGTGCCCTGTCTCCTGGTGGTTGTCGTCATACTGGACGATGGCGACAGAGAGTATGCGGCACTCGTCGTAGTTGGTGAGGTTGCGGGGGGTCACCCGAGCATAGGACTTCGGGAGTCCGGAGGTCTCAGTGTCGAAAACGAAGTAGGTCATCGTGGCTGATAGCAGGTTGTATGTTTATATACCCACATCACTTTATATACTTAAGGCTTGCTGGACATTTATTATAAACGATGACCTACAAAGTGTTGTCCCTGTTCTCTGGAATAGGTGGTGCAGACACAGGGTTCGGTGGGGACGTTGTGGTTCACAAGCAGTCGGTGGGTGCGGGGTGTGGTGAGGAGTACCCAGGGTTCAATGAGTTTGTGAAGTTGCCTCGCCTCCCCTTCCAGGTGGTGTTCCAGAACGACATCCTCCCAGGTGCCGAGAAGGTTTGCAAACTCAACGGGG
>Ga0102815_10001361_pt1 | contig 15389 bp, 17 predicted proteins | sample ColrivemetaGS759_FD_79113 | JGI IMG/M metagenome (GOLD analysis project Ga0102815, IMG submission 79113) | Estuarine microbial communities from the Columbia River estuary - Ebb tide ETM metaG S.759 | ecosystem: Environmental > Aquatic > Marine > Intertidal zone > Estuary | place: USA: Columbia...
AAATAAAATGTGCTTACCGGATTGGCGCCACTGAGTAATTCTCGTTATCATTCAGCCACTTGATCGACGTCCGATGCAGAAGCTCACCGGCCCGCGTTCGTGCAGCAAAGAGATTCGTCCTTGCCGATCGCCCGTAATTTTTAAGGTGACTTCGAAGTCATCTGCCACAGGGAAGCTATTGTTTATCGCTGTTATTTATGGCGCTTCTCCATCGGCAAAAACCCATCGCCAGTTAGAATATCAACTAGCATAATCTGTTCAGCAGACACAGGAGCATAAATTGGCCACTTCCAGCTTAGCGACAAAAACACTTGCCCTCGCCTTTTTGGCAGCAGGCGCAGGTCTTGCGTTCTGGGGATTCCAGAAATCCGAAGGACTGCAATCACAGGTATCTTCCGTGCTGACCGGTTCCCATACTGATAACGTCATGATGCTGTACATCGGCGCTGCTGTTTGCGCCGTCCTGGGTATTTTCCTGCTGCTCAAGAACTAAGGAGCCTCTGATCAATTCATGAATCAACATCTGCTTGTTAAATTGCGCCAATTCGGAATGCCGCATCGTGGCGTCGCCAATCTTGACGATAAACTGGCTAAAGCCAACCCCATCAGCAGGGCCCGACCCATGAGCGAAGCGAGTGCTTTGGCTGGAGCAAGTGCTTTGGACCTTACCTGCGATTGGCGTCTTGATTTGACGCATTTCCCCTGCGCAGCAGAATGACCCAGAATTAATCAGGGATCCCCTAAGCCGATCCGCAATTACGGAGACAAACGTGCGCTCAGAAATCAAGCAAGGCGACGCCTCAGCGGAGTATGAAACCGATGAACGTTGTCACATTATAGAGGTCGCTAACGATAGCGGTGATGAACAGCTGTCGATCGCACGTGCTCGTGTAGACGTTGGTGTGACGACAGCCTGGCACCGATTAATCGGCATCAGCGAACGTTATATTATCGTCTCCGGGAAAGGCCTGATGGAAGTGGAAGATATCGAAGCGACGTGCGTCGGGCCGGGAGATGTAGTACGGATTCCAGCGGGCAAGGCGCAACGTATAGCCAACACGGGTGACGAACAGCTGATATTCTACGCCGTGTGCGCCCCACCGTTTAGCGCGCAGGCCTACATTAACCTCGAATCATCCGCAGACCTATAACACCGATGGGCGATACAACGGCAACGGCCACGCAGATGGAGACAACGATGCAAGCTCAAGCGTTGAACCTGCATTGGCCAAACGTTGCGACATCCGCGGTCGATACTGGGCTGACCCGAATATTCTTGATGCAGACTTGTTACAGCGCGCCGATATCGGCCTCGAACGTATGGAACAATTGGCGCGGCAGTTACTGGCCGAAATCGAAGCTGATCATGGTCGTGGCACTAACTCGAGTTAATCACCCCGAGTTAATCACCCCAAGTTAATCACCCAGATATCCATCGCGCAATATGAGAGAGACCATATGAAGCCAACCGAACGATTTTCCAGCCGTGTCGGCAACTACCAGAAGTATCGCCCAGACTACCCACAAGCCCTGGTGACGGAAATCATAGAACAATCAGGGCTGGATGATTCGGCGGTCATTGCAGACTTTGGCTCTGGTACTGGAATTTTTACGCGTCGGCTGTTGCAGGCCGGCTTCGAGGTGTATGCGATCGAACCGAATCGAGAAATGCGAGTCGCCGCCGAATCCGCGTTATCAGCCGAGCCCGGATTTACCAGTATCGACGGGAGCGCAGAAGACAGTCGTCTTGAATCCTCCTCGATCGATCTGATAACAGCCGCACAGGCCTTTCACTGGTTCAATACCGAGACCGCAAAACAGGAATTTCGACGTATTCTAAAGCCAAACGGTCAGCTCGCACTGATCTGGAACAAGCGCAAGCTGAGCCAGCCGTTCCAGCAGACCTACGATGCTATCCTGCGGGAATTCGCGCCCGAGTACGGCAAGGTCAATCATATGAACCTCGGCGAGACAGATATACAGAGTTTCTTCGCCACTGGCGCTATGCGGCGGATAGTTATCGATAATTCGCAGCAGCTCGATTTTGCCGGACTGCTGGGTCGATTGAAATCCTCCTCCTACTGCCCCGAAGAAAGCTCACCCCAATACATTCCACTGGCGACGGAACTGCTGTCATTATTTGATCAACACGCGATCGATGGCCGTGTTGCGTTTGAGTACGATAGCGAGCTTTATCTCGGGCCGATTTCGCCGGGGCAATAGCCCGTGCTGAATCGTGCCAGTAGAAAAGCGATCAACTCACAAACTGAACAGAAGGACAATCTAGTGCAGGGACCTTATCGCGGTAGTTGTTTATGCAATGGCATTCGCTTTGAAGTGGACCATTTCGAAGCCAACACCGGAAATTGCCACTGCTCGATGTGTCGAAAATTTCACGGCGCCGCCTACGCCACAATTGCCGAAGCCCGGCGGGAGAATTTTCGCTGGCTGTGCGGTGAAGATTTGCTCAAGGCATATACGGCCAGCAACAATACGACTCGCCGTTTCTGCGTAAACTGCGGTTCCAGCCTGACCTTTTCCAGCCCGCTGGCCGACCCAGAACTGGTCGAGATCGCACTCGCCAGCTTCGATGACGAGATACCGGTAAAACCGGAAGCGCACATCTTCGTCGCCTCCGGCGCGAGCTGGGCGAAACCTGACGACGACCTCCCGCAGTACCAGGCTGGCCGTGACAGCAAACAACTTTGAAAGAGATGTCTCGATGAAAATCTGGGTCGATGCCGATGCCTGTCCGAATCCGATCAAGGAGATTCTGTTTCGTGCCGCCGAACGCACCAGTATCGCGCTGGTACTCGTTGCCAATCACGACGTTCGTATCAAGCCATCGCGTCACATCAGCTTTATGCGAGTCGCTTCCGGCTTCGATGTCGCCGATGATGAAATTGTAAAGCGCCTCGAACCCGGCGATCTGGTCATCACCAGCGATTTTCCACTTGCCGCCGAGATCATCGAAAAACAGGCACAAGTTCTCAGTCCGCGCGGCGAGCTGTTCACCAGCGATAACATCAAGGCTCGACTTAGCATGCGCGACCTGATGGAGTCGTTGCGCAGCAGTGGCGTTGACACCGGAGGCCAGGCTCCGCTGAACCACAGCGATCGTAAAAATTTCGCCGATCAGCTCGATCGCATAATCAGCCGCGACACTTAAGCTGACGCAAGCTCCCTGCACAGGCCGTATCGAAGTCAAGGTCACGGCAGGATCATTCAATAGTGCAATCTTTGCCCTGCGGTGAGCAATGCCTGCGCGTGCGTATCAGCTTGGCGCCGAACGGGGCAAGGCCAATGCTGCGCTAATTGCGTTGCTTGCCCCCCCGGATTGTCAAGATCGTCAATTCGAATCGTCAGGGGCCAGCACAGCACCCGCAAGACGCTCAAGATTGCCGGGCTTTCAGCGGAAGATATAATTGCCCGACTGCCGCCAGAACAGGAATAGACAGTCCAGTTTAAACAGATACGTCGGGGTTGATCAGTGAGGACAGATCAGCCAGAGTAGGCCTTCCATCATTGAAACAATATTGAGTCACATGCCCGGTATCCTTCAGCAGCACCTCAAGCTCGAACTACCCATCATTCAGGCACCGATGGCCGGCGTGCAGGGCAGCGCACTTGCCATAGCGGTTTGCAACGCAGGAGGCCTTGGTTCCCTACCCTGCGCGATGTTGAATCCGGTGCAGATTCGCAGTGAACTTGAAATCATTACCGGTAAATGCAACAGGCCGTTCAATGTTAATTTCTTTTGTCACCAACCTCGTGCTTTCGATGCTGAGCGGGAAAAGCTGTGGCGCGAAGAACTCAGCCCTTTTTACCGTGAGTACGACATTGATGAATCGAATATTGCACCGGCACAGGGTCGCACGCCCTTCAACCAGGCGGCACTGGAACTGCTACAGGAATTCAAACCGGCGGTGGTCAGTTTTCACTTCGGGCTACCCGAATCCGATCTGCTGGAGGCGGTGAAGGCGACCGGGGCAATGACGCTGTGCAGTGCGACTACCCTGGCCGAAGCGCTGTGGCTGGAACAGCATGGTATCGACGCCATCATCGCACAGGGAGTCGAGGCCGGTGGCCATCGCGGCATGTTCTTGAGTGAAGATTTAAGCGAACAGGTTGGCATCTTTGCCCTGTTGCCCCAGATTGTGAATGCGGTCAACCTGCCGGTCATCGCAGCTGGTGGAATTGCCGATGCCGCTGGCGTGTCTGCCGCACTCAGCCTTGGTGCTGATGCGGTCCAGCTCGGCACCGCTTACCTGTTATGTGACGAGGCTGAAACCAGCGCCGTACATCGAACGGCCCTGCAGTCACCGGGCGCGGTGCATACCGCCCTGACCAATCGTTTTTCCGGCAGACCCGCTCGTTCGATCGTCAATCGAGTCATGCGCGAGCTGGGCCCAATGGGTGAGGTATCTCCCTTTCCTCTGGCCGGAGCCGCACTGCTACCTTTACGCGCTGCCGCTGAAGCCGCAGGTTCGGGTGATTTCAGTTCTTTGTGGGCCGGCCAGAACACCAGTGGCTGCCGAGCAATCGGGGCAGCTGAAATGACTCGTCAACTGGCATCTAATCTGCGCTGACAGGGTCCATACAGCTGAGGTTTTTAGCGCCTCATCCTGATAGACTTGATGTTCAATTATCAGGAGACAATCAATCATGGCAGTCTACAAATGTGAAGCTTGCGGCATGTCCATCGGCACGATGACCTGTGGCAGTTGCGACCAGGAATTGGCCCACGACAGCATTACCACCGATAACGGCGACGAAATCCAGGTATCGAAGTGCCCCGATGGCCACGGCATGATCAAGTCCCCGATGTGCTGTGGCGCGGACATGACCCGGCTTGACTAGCCACTGACAGTCGTCCATTCGCTGGCCCGGCTCACTATACGGATAATCTGCTGGAACCTACCCTGACACTCACCAGTATTAGCGCGCTGTTCGGCTCGCTGATTGTGCTCGCCATCGTGCCCAGCGTCAGCGTGCTGGCGGTTACAGCGCGCGCTGCAGCTTTTGGCTTCAGTCATGGTCTGTTTACCGCCATCGGCATTGTCGTCGCCGATATCCTGTTCATACTGATCGCCGTATATGGGCTCGCGCTGATCGCCGAGTTAATGGGTGAGCAGTTCAGGCTGATCCAGTATATCGGCGCGGCCTACCTGATCTGGCTGGGTATTTCACTGTGGCGCGCAGACACTAAGGCGCGTGCCAGCGATACGGTTCGACAGTCATCCTGGTTCTCCAGCTTCCTGACCGGCCTGCTGATCACACTGGGTGACCAGAAGGCCATACTCTTCTATCTTGGTTTCTTTCCAGCCTTTATCGACCTGTCATCGATGACCGCTGTCGACACGCTGATCATTATCCTCATCGCGATTCTGGGGGTGGGTGGCGCCAAACTGGTTTACGCGTATCTCGCGGATCGTGCCAGCGTGCTGTTCAGGGATTCCAGCGCCTTGCGTGGCATAAACAGGCTGGCCGCCTGCATCATGATCACGGTCGGTATCGCCTTATTTGTTAAAACCCAGCAGTGGATATAAATCAGATGAATGAACTAGCAGATAAAATTAAAGTGATCGCTTTCGACGTCTTCGGCACAGTCGTCGACTGGCATGGTTCGGTTGCGCGCGAGGTAATGGCGATGAATCTGAACGTCAATGCCGATGAATTTGCACTGGCCTGGCGCGCGGGTTATAAACCCGCCATGCAGGAAGTGATGGACAGGGGCGAATGGATCATCCTCGACGAGCTGCATCGACGCATTCTCGATCGCGTTCTCGACGACTTCGGACAGACAGCCCTCGGTGAAGCCGAGCGTTATCACCTCAACCGGGTGTGGCATCGACTCAAACCCTGGCCCGACACGGTCGAAGGCCTTACCCGGCTTAAATCGCGTTATATCATCTCTTCGCTGTCTAACGGCAATATTGGTCTGCTCACCGAAATGGCCAAGAACGCCGGTCTGCCCTGGGATTGCATTTTATCCGCCGAAACTTTTCGCAAGTACAAACCACACCCGGACACTTATCTCGGCGTAGCGCGAACGTTTGACCTCGAACCGCAACAGGTGATGCTGGCGGCAGCCCATCACGGTGATCTTGAGCACGCTCGCAACTGCGGACTGCAGACGGCCTACATTGAACGCCCCTTCGAATATGGACTCAACAATCCGAAGCCGGTAGCCCCCTGGGACGCCAATACACTGCACAACACCAGCATCATTCATCTCGCTGAACAACTCGGCTGTTAACACAGGAAAACATCATGAGCCTGATCGCCAATACCCCTGAAGCCCCGTATTACGCGGTAATATTCTCATCGCTCACCACCGCAACCGGCGAGGGATATGCCAACACTGCCGCACGTATGTTAGAACTGGCCGCGCAGCAACCCGGGTTTCTGGGCGTGGAATCAGCACGAGAAGAACTCGGCATCACTGTTTCATACTGGTCGGATCTCGATTCGATCAAGGCCTGGAAAAACAACGCTGAACACCTCGCGGCGCAGAAAATGGGACGGGGAAAATGGTACAGCAACTATAAAACCCGCATAGCGCGGGTCGAACGCGACTATGACAAGTAAAATTTATACCTCAATAAAATGTTGACATCCTGAAAATAAGGGCTACAGTTCGCATCAGCTCGAATCTTAGTTTAAAGTTTATGCCTTCTCATCGATGTATTCCCGTAGTTTCCTCGTTCTGATCTCAATAAAGTTACAGCTTTGCTTCTGGCACAACCGCCTTCGTGGCATTTATATTATTTTTTAAAAGGTAAACATTATTATGTCTGACAAGACAACTGGCAAAGTAAAATGGTTTAACGAAGCTAAAGGATTTGGTTTCATCGAGCAAGAATCAGGACCCGACGTATTCGCACATTTCAGTGCAATCCAGGGTACAGGTTTCAAAACTCTGACTGAAGGACAGCAAGTCGAATTCACGGTAACCCAGGGCCAGAAAGGTCCGCAAGCCGAGAATATCACTCCAGTCTAACGGAGCTTGCCGATTCGTCGGCAACCTTTTTGTAAAGAAAGGGTTTAAAGAGCAAGGTCGATTGACCTTGCTTTTTTTTGTCCGCTTTTCATACCCACTACTCCTCACCACCAGCCGAAACCTCGCCCTGCCCTGATCGCGCGCGCAGTCGAGACCGAGAATGTCACCATAGAAAACTGAAGTTGATTAACTTACCCGCGTTCGCCTTGTGCGGAGTTGCCTTCGGCACTACCAGTCTATCGAATCAGCCGGATGATAATCCGGGCAGGAACAATCGCTTTGCTATATCCCAAATCACATCCCTCTCCAGGTCAAAAAAAGTAAAGCATGTGATAAATAATCAATACTTTCCATTAATTGTAATCTGATGTTTAATACACTGAACGGTGTGATCACAAGCACCGATACATATTATAAAGTCGATGGGGAGCATGTCAGACATAAGTCCATCCAGCTCTCTCAGAGGGTGCTCAGCCGCGATGCAACCTGAGTTCGAGGACAGGCTATAGACCACACTCGACGCAGTATCACCATAATAAGGTACAAGATGACTTCTGCAATTGATGTTCGTGGTATTACCAAGATCTACAATCCGAACTCGAATCATCCGGTCAAGGCGCTGGATAATATTTCCCTGACCATCAACGATAACGAATTTTTCACTCTGCTTGGCCCCTCCGGTTGTGGCAAAACCACCCTGCTCCGCCTGATTGCCGGTTTTGAACAGGTTTCCGGTGGTGAAATCATGCTATTCGGTGACGAGATAGAAAACCTCGAACCCAATCGGCGTCCAGTGAATACGGTGTTCCAGCATTACGCCCTGTTCCCACACATGACGGTTGCCGCCAACGTTGCTTTCGGTCTCGAACGCCTCAAAAAACCCAAAGATGAAATTGAAACCACGGTCAATCGGGTATTGACCCTGGTCAAGATGAAACACCTGGGAGACCGCTACCCGAACCAGCTTTCCGGTGGCCAGCAACAGCGGGTTGCGCTAGCGCGCGCCCTGGCGCCCAGTCCCAAGGTGCTGTTGCTCGACGAACCGCTCTCGGCGCTCGACCTGAAACTACGCCAGGCAATGCGTGAAGAACTCAAGCAACTGCAAAAAGAGACTGGAATCACCTTCGTTTTTGTCACCCATGACCAGGAAGAAGCGCTCGCCATGAGCGACCGCATCGCAGTCATGTCTGATGGTGAAGTTCAGCAGATCGGCAGGCCGACTGACATCTACGAGCATCCGGTCAATCGTTTCGTTGCCGATTTCATCGGCGACACCAATTTCATTGATGGCGAGATTGTCAGCCTGAACGATGACCTGGTGAGCTGCAGGGTTGGTAGTCACAGCATGTTCGAGGCTGAAAATAGCGGCGGTCACAAAATCGGTGACAAGGTCACGCTTTTCCTTCGCCCGGAAAAAATCAACCTGTCCGCTGTGGGCGAGACAAGCAGTTCGGACTGTCGGCCGGGCAAGGTGGCAAACATCGTCTACCTGGGTAACCAGGCCGCCTATACCCTGGATATGGGCGATGGTATCGAAATGACCGCACAGGCGCGCCCCCGGGAAGACGGTAAGTTGCCTTTTGAGCTCGGTGATCCTCTCTCGATCGGGTTCTCGGCACGCGCCTTGAGAGTTCTCGCGCAGTGAGCGACTGGTTACCCAAAAGCGCCGCAGGGAAACGCTGGCTGGGGCTTGCACCCAGTTATTTGATTATCGGTATTTTCATGTTGGTACCGATGGTCATCATGGGCGTGTTTTCGTTCCTGGAACCCAATCCCTACGGCGGCGTCAAGCCGGAAGGGTCGCTGGCCGCATACGTCAAACTCTTTTTCGAATACGATCTCGAAGACAACCTGGTATTCAATCCCGGCTACATCAACATCATTTTCCGCTCCTTTCAGTTATCCATCGGCGCCACCCTGATGTGCCTGATCTTCGGCTTCCCGGTCGCCTACTACATCACGCTGCAACCCGAGAGCAAGCGCAATTTTTATATTTACCTGATCACTATCCCGTTCTGGACCAATCTACTGATTCGTACCTTTGCCTGGATCATCATCCTCGGCCGCGGCGGCGTGATCGAAGCGCCACTGCTCGCGGCTGGCATCATCGAAGACTCATTACGCATGATGTATACCGACGGTGCCATTGCCATCGGCCTTACCTACAGTTACCTGCCATTGATGGTACTGCCCATTTATGCCAGTCTTGAGAAACTTGATTTCAGATTGCTGGAAGCCGCCAGCGACCTATACGCCAACCGTTTCGAGATCATGACCAAGGTGGTTATCCCACTGTGTAAACCCGGCATCATCGCCGGTTGCCTGCTGGTATTCATTCCCTGTCTGGGTGCGTTCATTGCGCCGAACCTGCTGGGTGGAGGCAAGAAGCTGATGCTTGGCAGTCTGGTCCAGTTTCAGTTTGCATCGGCCCGCAACTGGCCCTTTGGTGCAGCCTTGTCGATGTTGCTGTTAGCCGTTGTCGTCATCGTCCTGGTGTTTTACGCGAGATCGGCTAAAAACCGGGCGGCCATGGAAGGGGGTGCCTGATCATGAGTAATCAACAACCTGATCTGTCGACACCGAACAAGGGCGGGAAAATGCTGCCGGTGGGTCACTATCGCGGGCTTGGCGCCTGGACAGTGTTTTTCTTCATCTTTCTGTACCTGCCCATCGTCGTGCTCGTCTTTTATTCCTTCAACGCCAACCGCATGGTGATGAACTGGGGCGGGTTCGGTATCGACTGGTACCTGAAAGCCTTTGAAAACGAAGGCATCCAGAAGGCAGTCTGGAATTCACTGATCGTGGCGGTGGTGGCGACATTTTTTGCGACCGCGATCGCCACTATCGGCGCCCTGGTGTTGGCAAGGGGGGGCAACTTCCGCGGCAAGACAGTCTCACTCGGACTGATAACGCTACCGCTAATGGTCCCGGAGATCGTAACCGCTGTGGCGGTGCTGATTTTCTTTTCAGCAATCGGCATGAACTGGGGCCTGGGCAATGTCATCATCGCCCATATTACCTTTTGCATTCCCTTTGCCTTCATGCCGATCCGCGCGCGCCTGGAAGGCATGGACACGTCCATGGAGCAGGCCGCCCGCGACCTGTACGCATCGGAATGGGAAACATTCCGCTACGTTACCGCACCTTTACTGATGCCGGGTATCGTCGCCGGTGCCATGCTGGCTTTCGTGATATCAATGGATGATTTCATTATTACACTAATGGTGGGCGGAGCTGGTTCGACCACCCTGCCCGTCTATATCTATTCGATGATCCGCCGCGGCCTGACACCGGAGATCAATGCTGTCTGTACCGTGCTGCTGTTTTTCTCAATCGCTATCGTCACGGCATACTGGATCGTTTCGAAAAAGTCACAGACCGATACTGTGCACTGATATTTAACGTTTGGTCGTCAATTTTTAATCAAAATAACCATACCTATTGGAGGTAAACAAAGTGAAACATCTATTAACTACTTTCGCAGCAGCCGTAATGCTACTGACCACAGGGTTGGCAAGCGCCTCGGGCGAACTGTTCATCTATAACTGGACGGAATACACCCCACCGGCTCTTATCGAAAAGTTCGAAAAGGAAACGGGTATCAAGGTATCCGTGGACACTTACGATTCCAACGAAACCCTGCTGGCCAAACTGCAGGCCGGCGCATCCGGTTACGACATCGTGGTACCTAGCCAGAACTTCGTACCGATCATGATCAACGAAGGCCTGATCCAGAAGGTCGGTGTGCACAAGCTGCCCAATTACAAGAACATGGAAAAACGCTGGAAGATGCCGAGCTGGGATCCTGAGCAGGAATACTCCGGGCCCTGGCAGTGGGGTACGACATCATTTTCGTACAACAGTGAGCTCTATTCGGGTAAGGGCGAGTCTCTGAAAGAATTCTTTGAGCCCTCCGCTGAACTCGAGGGTCGCCTGAGCGTTTTCCAGACTCCGGACGAAGTCATCAGCCTGGCGAATATTTACCTGGATATCCCCTTCTGCTCTGAAGATGGCAAGCAAATGAAAAAGATTCAGGACATGCTGGTCAAGCAAAAGGAATTTGTCGTCGCCTACAACTCTGAAACCATGAGTGACATGCTCGCTGGCGGTGAAGCGATAATGACCAATCACTGGAGCGGTTTCTCCCGTCTGGGTCGTTTGACCGGTGCACCGATCGTCTATGCCTACCCGAAAGAGGGCGTGGTTGGCTGGTTTGACAGCATGGTGGTACCGACCAGCGCCAAGAACGTCGAAAATGCGAAGACGTTCATGAATTTCATGATGGACCCGGTCAACATGGCAATGCTAACCGAAGATCAGGGTTACGGTGATGCCGTCATGGGCACCGCGGCCTACTATTCGGATGAATTGAAATCTGCACCGGAGGTCAATCCGCCGGCTAATTTGAATGTGGTCTTTGCGCCGACCTGCTCACCCAAGGCACAGTCCCTGATCGACAAGGTCTGGACCAAGGTTATGCAGTAGCACGGTGTTAAACACCTGTAGTTAGCAACATCAAACGGCGCCTTTCACGGCGCCGTTTTTTTGAATGGCATCATATTGAACGAGCAGGATGGCGCGACAGCAAGTTAATTCGTAAACGAGTTAAAGATTGGCGCAAGTTGCAATTGGAGAACCGAATGAGCACAAAATTGAAAAGCAGTATGTTGCCTTGCGGTGAACGCGGACAAGTGTCGATGGACCCGTTGACATCGCTGACCTTACCTTCTCGTTACTATTACGACGAAAGCATTTACCGTCAGGAGATGACGCACATCCATCGTAAATCATGGACTTATGTTGGCCATCTTTGCGAGGTAGCGAGCGCAGGCCAGTACTTCACGGATACGGTGGGTGAGCAACCAATAGTCGTGGTTCGCGGCCACGATGATGTCGTACGCTGCTTCTTTAACGTGTGTTCACATCGCGGGCATAAATTGCTCGAGGGGGCAGGACGGCTTAAATCAAAAGGAATTATGTGCCCCTATCACGCCTGGATGTACCACCTCGATGGCAAGCTCGGCAGCGCGCGCCTGACAGATGCGGTGAAAGATTTTGATAAAGCCCAGTTTGGACTGAAGGAAATCAAAATCGCATTTGCGGCGGGCCTTATCTTTGTAAATATTGATCAAAACTGTGCGCCTTTCGATGAGGAGATGGCGGGCTTCGCTGAAAACATCGAGACATTTCTTCCCACCGCGAATAAATTTATCGTGGCAGAGCGATTGCACTATGACATCAAGGCGAACTGGAAAACTGTCGTCGACAACTTTTCTGAAGCCTACCACATTCCAATTTGCCATCCCCAGCTCTCCAAAGTTCTCGAACAGGAGATGGAAGAACTCAAGGCAGAACGACGCTGGACCTTTAATCGCTTCAAAAGTAAGGAAGGGTTTCCAGGATTCGAGATCGAAAAGAATTCCCCTTACTATGCATGGCAGGCCTGGCCCCATTTCTGTGCGCTTAGTTTGCCGGGATCGAATAATCTGATTGTATTACGGATGGCGCCAAACGGTGTGGGCAGATGTGCCGAGCGCGTAGATATCTACACACCCGAAGGCGAGACTGACAATCCCGGGCTACATGCTGTTCGCGATCTTTTCATGCATATGTTCAATGTTGAGGACATCGCCATCGTGGAAAGCGTTCAGCAAGGATTGGAATCAATGGGCTACGATCAGGGCCGCTATATCTGTGACGAAAACGACAGTTGGTTTACCGAATTCCAACTGCATTGGCTACACATGCAGGTACTCGAAGCGCTGGCGGAAGAAGCCTCGGAATAGTTTGGATGCCATTTTTGCGGCAATCAATTTTAGTGAAGTCACTGATTAATATTATTCCATATACGAATGCCATGCATTTCGCCTACTGTTAGAATCACTTTCAACAAAGCAGACGAGAACAGCATGAACCTGAAACGAATTGCGGCCTTTTCCGATAATGCCATGGGCGGTAATCCCGCCGGCGTACTGATCGCTGATGTACTGCCAGAGGATGCCGAGATGCGCCGCATAGCCGCCGAAGTCGGCTACTCCGAAACCGCCTTTGCAATGCCGATTGGAGATAGCTGGCGCGTACGTTACTTCTCGCCCGAATCCGAAGTACCCTTTTGCGGTCATGCAACCATCGCACTGGGGGCCGCACTCGCACAGCAACAGGGTGACGGTGTATTCCCGCTGATCCTGAACGAGGCAGAGATTACGGTAGAAGGCCGCCGTGACGGTGACACTGTAAACGCAGCGTTGCAATCACCACCGACCCGCAGCGAGCCGATACCAGACGCCTTGTTGTCCGAAGTGCTGGCCATGTTTGGTTACACCTGCGACGATCTCAACCCTGACCTGCCGCCGGCACGTGCGCACGGAGGCGCTGATCACCTGGTGCTGACACTGAACAGCCGCAAAGCACTCGCCGCCATGCACTATGACCTCGCAGCCGGACGCGAACTGATGAATCGCGAAGGACTGATCACCATCCTCTTTGCCTGGGCCGAAACACCGCGCCGCTTTCACACTCGTAATCCGTTTGCCTCGGGTGGCGTCTACGAGGATCCAGCCACCGGAGCCGCAACCGCTGCTTTTGCCGGCTACCTGCGTGACCGCGACTGGCCACACGGCGGCAGCATCGAAATCATCCAGGGCGAAGACATGGGCAGCCGCTCACGCTTATCTGCGAACATTGAAGATGTGCCGGGCAGTTCGATTCGCGTGTCGGGGGCGACCAGAATCATCGAGGAGGACTAGCTTCCCATCTACTGCAGACTGACTTCCAGTACCGTCATCCCTGCACCCATCCCATCATTCCATTGCGCCGGGCCGTCGCATCAGGGATTACCGGGCCGGTGCATCAGGGATTACCGAACCGACTCAGTGTTTCAGCGGTCTCCGGCGTGTGCGCGTGCGAGAGTAGAGCTGAGCGGGTATGTCTCCCCTGGCAGACCGCATCTGGCAGGCTTGTGCCAGATGCGTTTATCAGTCGTCATTCGCCAGCATCTTGCAGCTCGAGAGCCAGCTTTTTAGCTCCGGCAAAATCATTTTTTCCTGTGCCCAGCTTTGGAATCTTTTCTACGTCATATATCTGACTCGGGATGCTCAAAGGTTGCATACCTGAATCAACCAGGGCCTTTTTAAGATCGCTGCTCTTATCATATCCCTGGATCAGCAGTATGATTTTTTCACCTTTTTTATCATCGGGCAGGTTCACTACAAGCAGGTCGATTTCGGAATTATTGATAAATTTTTCTATTTCGGATTCAATCGTGGTCAACGATATCATCTCCCCTCCAAGCTTGGCGAAACGCGAGTATCGATCGATGATATACAGATACCCGTCTGCATCAATATGCCCCTTATCACCGGTCTTATACCATCTCACCCCATCCTGTTCGTGCATCACTTCAACGGTCTTGCTCTCATCTTTCAGGTATCCCTTCATTACCTGTGGTCCAGCGATAAGAATGAGACCGTCCTCATCGATATCAAGTTCTGCATAGGAGTTTGGATCGACGATCTTGAAACTCGTTCCAGGAAGCGGCATACCGACACTGCCTACCCTGGTGCTGACCTGAACCGTAAAGGTCTCTGTCTCCAGAACATCAGGTAGATTCACACTGGCTACAGGCGCTGATTCAGTCAAGCCATAGCCCTCCAGGATAGTCCGGTGAAACTTCTCTTCAAAAGCAAGCTTGACCTCAGGACTTAATTTTTCTGCGCCTGCAACGGTCAGGCGCAGGCTATCCATCATCAAAGGATGTACCTTTTTATTTTTAGCATAGAGTCTGAAAAAAGTAGATGTACCAAACATCACTGTCGCCTGAAACTTCGCTACCGCCTTGCCGACACCCACTGCATCTGTTGGATCTGGATGTGCAACCATAGGGATACCTTCAAGCAGTGGCAGCCATGTCGTTGCGGTTAAGCCAAAGGCATGAAAAAGGGGCAGTGAAGCCAGGATAACGTCTTTTTCATGCATGTTGAGTACGTCAGCTATCTGCTTGACGTTGGACATGACATTTCTGTGGGTCAGCATAACGCCCTTAGGCTCACCTTCGCTTCCTGAACTAAACAAGATGGTCGCGACTTCATCGTTGGGTACTTTTTTGATATACATGAGTTTGATCAGAAAGACCGGTAACAACCTGGCCATAAGAAAGGTCCTGATACCATTTAATTTCGAGATATCGTTTTTCAATTCTTCCAGATAGACAACTTTCGATGAACCAAGAATCTCATCCGTATCAACACCCTTGGCCTTGAGTTTTGAGATAAATAATTTTGCGGTATAAATAGTCTGTATCTCCGCCTTCTCAATGGCCGATCTAAGGGCATCGACACTGGCGGTATAATTAAGATTAACGACGGTTTTTCCGGTCATCAGGGTCGCC
>Ga0102815_10001364_pt1 | contig 15386 bp, 10 predicted proteins | sample ColrivemetaGS759_FD_79113 | JGI IMG/M metagenome (GOLD analysis project Ga0102815, IMG submission 79113) | Estuarine microbial communities from the Columbia River estuary - Ebb tide ETM metaG S.759 | ecosystem: Environmental > Aquatic > Marine > Intertidal zone > Estuary | place: USA: Columbia...
AATATTGCAATGACTGTGACATTGATCGCGCCAATCGCGATGGATGAAGGTCTTCGCTTTGCGATCCGCGAAGGTGGCCGTACCGTTGGTGCCGGCGTCGTCGCAACGGTTATTAAATAATTATGATCTCGGCAATCTGATGATTGCCGGTCATTTAGGAGTGTAGCTCAATTGGTAGAGCACCGGTCTCCAAAACCGGGGGCTGGGGGTTCGAGCCCCTCCACTCCTGCCAGATAAAACAAACCCTTTCGGCTTTCCGGTCGGAAGGGTTTTTCTTTTCCTAAACACCGCGCCGGATGTGACGTTAACAGGTCTGATGGCCAGCTATTTGTTCTGCTGGCGCGAAAAGGAAACCCAATAGATGCGTTCGTCCATAATGATTGATCAAGCTGCTGCCGGTTCGCGCCGGTCATTATCATGGCCGCAGCATTATGGCGGCCTGTCGATGCTGATTGTGATGGTGATTCTGTTTGGCACGCCAAATGTTGCCTTTGCACAATATCCGGGCTTTGGCGGTGATGCCGAACCAGCTGCGGTAAGCGCGGCTGCCGATGACGCGCCCAGCGGCAGCAGTGGCAATGCTGCTGCAGCCAGTAACAATGATGTGGCTGCCAGTTCAGGTGCCAATACCGAGGCAGATAGCGCCACCAGCAGCGGTCTGTCAGGCGGTGATAACGATGATTCAAAATCATCTTCAAATGTGGTTGTTATGGGGGCAAATCGGGTCAAGGCACGCCAAAGCCGTGCGCAATATTTTGTTCGCAAGCTTCGTGTTGAATTTGCCGCGATGGAACTTGTCGAGCACCGAACCGGGGTGGCGTTTTCGCGCCATGATGTGCCGCGCTATCTTGGTGAATTGCGCGCCGAGCTTGCCAAGATGGATGGTTTGGCCACAGCGCCAGTGCAAAGCCTTGCGCAAGATGTTCAGCATATTGATACCGAATTGAACAAGCATATCGACCAATTGCTTGGCATGATTGGCACGCCAGCAAACGCCACGCCCGACATCGGTTTTGGTTTCTTTACGCCGGAACCACCTTTGCCGAAAACCCTCGATGCGGCTACGGCAAAAATTGCCTCAGTATCATTGAAATATGAATTGATGGATTACGGCGAAAAGGCCTTGCAGGCAATGGGCGCTGGCTATCGCTAGATATGACCCTTTTAAGATTTTGCTGGATTGACCATTTCGTAAAGGCCGGTATGGTCGGCATCAGATCCAAGATGATCAACCGCGTTTTCCAGATATTCATTTAAAGCCGAGGTGATGGGCGCGTCAAATCCTGCATTTTTGATCAAGGCGCTGGCAATGCCGACATCTTTTGCCATCAAACGCAGGAAAAAGCCTGAATCATAGCGGCGTGAAATGATAAAAGGTTCCAGCTTGACCTCGGTGGTGTTGTTGCGGCCGGTCGATCCGTTAATGACTTTGGTAAAGGTTTCAGGCGCAATGCCGAATGACTCCGCCGTTGCCAATGCCTGCATGCTGGCAAGCAAGCCTGCCGCCGAAACATAATTATTCAATGCCTTCATCGCATGACCCGCGGCCAACGGCCCGACATGGGCAACCGTTCCAAAACAGGCCAATAGCGTGCCAGCAGTTTCCAAATCAGCTGCGGTGCCACCTGCCATCACCATCAATGTGCCAAGTGCCGCTTTTTTGCGCCCACCTGAAACCGGCGCATCAATCATGCGAATGCCACTTTTGCCAAGCTGCTTGCCAAGCGCGATTGTGCCATCTGGTTGGCTGGATGACATATCAATGAACAGACCTGCAAAACCGGCATGGGCAAGGCTGGTCGCGACCTTGGTGACCACGGTGCCGTCGGGAAGCATCAAAACGATGGCGTCGCAGCTGGCAAGATCTTGCAAATTTGTAGCCATGACCACGCCGCATGACGCATCAAGACTTGCCGCTGGATCAAATCCGGTGACGGTGAAACCTGCTTTAACTGGCAAAGGCGCCATAACTGACCCCATTGCACCCAATCCGACAAATCCAATTGATTTCATGTGAAATAGTTCCCTTTGCCGACGGTGCGGCGGCAGATGATATTTGATGAAAGATATTCGATGCAATAACGCTAGCCCATTTTGATAGCGCTGGTAAATGCTGTTTTGCAGCTTTGGCTGGTTGATCTGGTGGTGGCATCTACGGCAATGAGGGCAGGGCTGCTGTGGCTTGATCTTCAGGATGCTTGTCGCCAAGATGGGGGCAATGTTAATTGCGGGCACCACAGCCCGTTTTCAAAACCACACTGCCGTTATAGATCCATCATGCTGGAGAGAGATTTTCATGGGTGACATCCGCATTTGGGGGCGCAAATCCTCGGTAAATGTTCAATTGGTTCTTTGGGCGCTTGATGAGATGAATCTTGCCTATCAGCGCGTTGATGCTGGTTTTATTTACGGTGTGGTTGATACAGATGCGTTCAAGGAGATGAATCCCAATGGCCGTGTGCCGGTATTAATTGATGGCGATGGTCAGCCGATTTTTGAATCGGCTGCAATAGTGCGCTATCTCGCCAGCCAATATGGCGATGATGTTTTCTGGCCAAAAGATGCGGCGGCGCGGGCGCAGATCGATAAATGGGCCGAATGGGCAAAATGGAATTTCGGTCATGTTTTCATTATGAATCTGTTCTGGAAATTGGTTCGCACGCCAGCTGATGAAATTGACCATGACGGCATTGCCGCGGCCCTCGTGACTGTCGAAACCATGCTGGCGATGGCCGATGCCAAGCTTGCCACAAGCGCCTATCTTGCCGGTGATGATTTTACGCTTGCTGATATCGCCTTTGGCTATTGCTTGTATCGTTATTACGATATTGATGTTGTGCGGCGTGATTTGCCGCATTTGCGGCGCTATTATGGTTTGCTAAGCCAGCGGCCAGCCTATCAGTCGCATGTGATGGTGTCCTATGATGAATTGCGGGTTTAATTCGTGATTTTGATTTGCCGCTTTGATTAGCCGTTCTGGTTGATCTGTTTTTTATGCCGGCTGCTGCTGGCCTGACGTCCTTGGAGTATCTATGTCATCATTGGCTGTGTTGCCCGTTAAGGTGCCGCCCATTGGGGTGCTGATTCTAGCGGCATCTAGCGCCAATCTTGGGCTGTCCATTCTGTCACCTGTTATCACCACATTGCGTGATGATTTTTCAGCTTCGGCTGATCGGGCGCAGCTTGTGCTTAGCGCTTTTATGCTGTCGGTTGCGATCAGCCAATTAATCAGCGGGTCGCTGTCTGATCGGTTTGGCCGCAAACGGGTTTTGCTGGGTGGTTCGGTGATTTTCATCATTGGCGGCATTGGTGCGCTGCTGTCGACGACAATTGATATGTTGATCGGGTTTCGTATTTTGCAAGGGGCGGGTGCCGCGGCCTGCATGACGATGGGGCGGGTGATCGTGAATGATGTCTATCAGGGCACCGAGGCGGCACGCAAATTGTCAATTGTCAGCAGTGCGCAGGCCATTGTTCCGGCGCTTGGATTTGCCTTTGGCGGGGTGATTGCCGAATTTATCGGCTGGCGGGGCAGTATTGGCATCATGGTGATGGGCGCGCTGTTGATTGCGGTTATGTCCTTTCTGTTTATTGACGAATCGCGGCGCGGTGATCCGGTGCTGTTTCGTCCGGCATCATTGATTGCCGCCTATTTGGCTTTGCTCAAGACTCCCGGTGTTATGTTTCACGGGCTGACAAGCGGCCTTGCGGTGGGCATGTTTTTTGCGATGGGCGGGGTGATGCCATATGAATTTGACCGGATGGGGATTGGCCCGCTGGAATATGGTTTGTTCTTCGCGATGACCTCGGTTGGCTATATTCTTGGCAATTTTATCAATGGTTTGCTGGTTGGGCGCGTTGGCGTTGTCCGCATGGCCTATATTGGCAGCCTGCTAACGGTGTTGGTGCCATTGCTGATGCTGGCTGGGGGTTTGACCGGCTTGTTGACACCTTTATGGCTATCGTTTTTATGTTTCTGTTTTGGTGTCTGCAACGGGCTTGTCATTGCGAATGCGATGATCTGCAGCATGCGCGCCGCGGGGAGCAATAGCGGTGCTGGCACTGGCCTTTTGGGGGCAATGCAGATGCTGTTTGGCGGGGTGGCGGGAAGCGCAATCATTGCGCTTGGTGGCGCCGATCATTTTAGCGTGACGGCAACCGGCCTGTTGATCATGGCCCTGTGCGCAGCCCTATCATCTTTTCTGGCGCCAAATTCACGATAAATGGTTGCCTTCGTGCGGTGGTTTTGATAGAAGCCCTCATCCAAGGATGTGCGACCAGCCTTTCAAGGTAAAAATTGCCAGTATCGATTTCATTAGATGCTGGCCGTTAGCCTGATCGAAAACCCACGGAAAACGTAGGGTGTTGATTGCCGTGTCTTGGTTAATTAGAACTTGAATTGGCAGATATCGATGGCTAGAGTGTCGCCCGCACAATTTGTTAGACAGGTCCGTCAGGAAATCAACCGGATTTCCTGGGCGTCTCGGCGTGAAACCGGCACTGCTACATTGACTGTATTTATAATGACAACGATCGCCGCATTGTTTTTTCTGCTGGTTGATTGGGTTTTGTCGAATGGTGTCCAGTTTGTCCTTGGCCTTGGTGGTTAAGGACGAAGCGGGTTTTTGTCGTTTCGTTTTGGCGAATCGCATCGGGAAAGAATGGTAATGGCCAAGCGTTGGTATGTCCTTCATGTCTTCTCAGGATCTGAGAAAAAGGTCGCGCAGTCTATTCGTGAGCAAGCCGCCACGCATGGATTGGAAGATCAGATCGAAGACGTCATGGTTCCGACCGAGAGTGTGGTCGAAGTTAAACGTGGTGTCCGTGTCGAGGGCGAGCGTAAGTTTTTCCCGGGTTACATTCTGGTGAAATTGGAATTAAGTGACGAAGCGTGGCAAATGGTGACAAGCCAGCCGCGCGTGACCGGCTTCCTTGGTGGAAAAGGCCGTCCAATTCCGATCACCGATAAAGAGGCTGAGCGTCTGATCCGTCAGGTTAGCGAAGGTGTTGAGCGTCCGCGTACGACTATTACCTTTGATATTGGCGAGCAGGTGCGGGTGGCTGATGGGCCATTTGCGTCATTCAATGGCTATGTCGAAGAAGCCGATGATGATAAGGCGCGGTTGAAGGTGGCGGTGTCGATCTTTGGTCGGTCAACGCCGGTTGAACTGGAATATAGTCAGGTCGAAAAAATATAAAGTTTTAACATGCCGCACCTTTTGGGCGGTAAATGAACATAACGCCTGTCGGTGGCAGGCTGTATCTATGTCAGGGAAGCATTAAGATGGCAAAGAAGATCCAAGGTTACATCAAGCTGAATATTCCGGCAGGCGCGGCCAACCCGTCGCCTCCAGTTGGGCCGGCATTGGGCCAGCGTGGTGTGAACATCATGGAATTTTGTAAGGCGTTTAACGCTGCAACAGATTCACTGGAAAAGAACATGCCGGTACCGGTCGTAATCACCGTGTATCAGGACAAGTCGTTTTCATTTGTCACAAAAACAGCGCCGGTTAGCTATTTCTTGAAAAAAGCTGCCGGTCTGAAAAGCGGATCAAAAGAGCCGGGCCGTTCGGTCGCTGGTAAAGTTACAATGGCGCAGGTGCGCGAAATTGCCGATCAAAAAATGGGCGATATGAATGCAGTTGACGTCGAAGGCGCAATGCAAATGGTTATGGGATCTGCCCGTGCCATGGGCCTCGAAGTCGTGGAGGGCTAAGAACATGGCAAGAAATAGCAAAAACTTAAAAGCAGCCTATGCAGCAATTGACCGGAATAAGGCCTATGGGCTCGCCGAAGCGGTGGCTCTGGTAAAGGGAAATGCAAAAGCAAAATTTGACGAGACCATCGAAATCGCGATGAATCTCGGCGTCGATCCACGTCATGCCGACCAGATGGTTCGCGGTGTTGTTGCTATGCCAAACGGCACTGGCAAGACCATGCGCGTTGCCGTTTTTGCCAAAGATGCCAAGGCTGATGAAGCCAAAGCAGCGGGCGCTGATCTGGTTGGTGCTGAAGATCTGGCCGAAGCCATCCAGAATGGCGAGTCAGGCTTTGACCGGGTGATTGCAACGCCTGATATGATGGGTGTTGTCGGTCGTCTTGGTAAGGTGCTTGGCCCACGCGGTTTGATGCCGAACCCGAAATTGGGAACGGTAACTGCCGATGTGACGGCAGCGGTGAATGCTGCCAAAGCTGGTGAAGTTCAGTATCGTGCCGAAAAAGCCGGTGTTGTTCATGCCGGTATCGGCAAGGCAAGCTTTGACGAAGCCAAAATCATTGAGAATGCAACAGCCTTTATCGATGCGGTTCGCAAAGCGCGCCCATCTGGTGCCAAAGGCCAGTATGTGAAAAAGATTACCATTTCATCAACAATGAGCGCTGGTGTGTTCGTTGAGGATGCGGCCGCACAATAAGGCCGAACACAGTTTTTTCAGCCGATACCATTGGTTTGGCTGAAAATTAGGGGCAAATGCAAAATTGCAAATGCCCCGCACCTGTCCAAGACTACGGGGGTGCTGCCATCGGCAGGACTTAATCACCCGTAATAGACGGGGAGCAAGAGTGGATTATACCGCTTGAACTTCTTATGGGCAGGCCAGCGGACTGGCGATAATCGTCGGTTCATTTTGCAACAAGGCAGATCGTGGTTGGCCCACACTGCCCAAACGAGAGCGGAGACGATCGGTGAATAGAACAGAAAAAGCCGAACTGATCGAAACGCTGCAATCAGCCTTCAATGAGTCATCAACAATTGTTGTGGCGCATCAGGTTGGTATGACCGTTGCGGAAAGCGGTGACCTGCGCAAAAAAATGCGGGACGCCGAAGCTGGCTTCAAGGTAACCAAAAATCGGATTGCCAAGCTAGCGCTTAAAGGCACGCGCTTCGAAGATCTTGACAGCCTGTTCACTGGGCCAACAGCCGTTGGTATGTCGCAAGACCCAGTTTCAGCTGCCAAAATCCTCGTCGATTATGCCAAGGGAAACAAAAAGCTGACCATTGTTGGCGGCAGCATGGACGGGAAAACTCTCGACAAAGCTGGCGTTGAAGCATTGGCCACAATGCCTTCTCTTGACGAATTGCGTGGCAAGCTTGTCGGGCTTATCCAAGCTCCGGCAGCCAAAATTGCTCGGGTTACGCAGGCTCCGGCCGGCAAAGTTGCCCGTGTGATCAAGGCACGCGAAGACCAATTGCAGCAAGGGGCATAATGCCCTCAATCAGAAGTTCAAGCCTTAATGGAGTATATCATGGCTGATATCGCAAAAATCGCAGAAGACCTTTCTAACCTGACAGTTCTTGAAGCTGCTGAATTAGCAACCATGCTAGAAGAGAAGTGGGGCGTTTCCGCCGCTGCTGCTCCTATGGCTGTTGCAATGCCTGCTGGTGGTGACGCCGGTGGCGCAGCAGAAGAAAAGACTGAATTTGATGTAATCTTGGCGTCTGCAGGCGCTTCAAAGATCAACGTCATTAAAGAAGTCCGCACCATCACTGGTCTTGGCCTGAAAGAAGCCAAAGATCTGGTTGAAGGCGCACCAAAGGCTGTTAAAGAAGGCGTGTCTAAGGACGAAGCCGAGCAGATCAAAGCAAAGCTTGAAGAAGCTGGCGCAACTGTCGAAGTTAAATAACTTGGCAGCACAGCTGGTTTCTTAGCTGTCTAAAATATTTGCACCGGGCGGTTTCGGCTGTCCGGTGCAAGGTCGTTTAATAATCGGCGGTTTTATAACCGGGCCGAAACCCATTTAAAAAGCGCCTATGGCAATCGAATTTGGTCACTGGCAGCTGGAATTTTGACGAGGGATCACTGATGGCATCGCATGTAAGCACTCTGGACAGCCGCAAACGGGTACGTCGCACTTTCGGGCAACTTGAAGAAGTGACCCCAATGCCCAATCTTATTGATGTTCAGCGTTCCAGCTACGATACCTTCTTGCAGATGGATGTGGCCGCGCATGAGCGTGCTGGTCTTGGTTTGCAGGAAACGTTCAAATCGGTCTTTCCGATCGAGGATTTTGCGGGACGGTCAATTCTTGAATTCGTGTCCTATGATCTTGAGACCCCAAAATATGATGTCGAAGAATGTCAGCAGCGCGGTTTGACCTATGCGTCGCCGCTGCGCGTCACGCTTCGCCTTGTTGTTTGGGAAGAAAATGAGGATACCGGTTCGCGGTCTATTCGCGATATTAAGGAACAGGATGTCTATATGGGCGATATGCCTTTGATGACATCGAATGGTACCTTCATCGTGAATGGCACCGAGCGCGTTATTGTTTCGCAGATGCACCGTTCACCCGGTGTGTTTTTCGACCATGACCGTGGCAAAACCCATGCATCGGGCAAATTGCTGTTCGCTGCCCGCGTTATTCCTTACCGCGGTTCTTGGCTGGATTTTGAATTTGACGCCAAAGACATCTTGAATGTGCGCATTGACCGCAAGCGCAAGCTGCCAGCAACAACTTTCATGATGGCACTTCCGGATGATGAGTCGCTTGCCTATCTTGACGGTTGTGCAGAAAGCGGCGATGCCGTTGACGCCAGCAAGATTGTTGGTATGAGCCGTGAAGAAATTCTTGGCCATTTCTACAAATCAGTGACCTATCGTCGTCAGGGTGATGGCTGGGCCTATGATTTTGATGTCGAGTCACTGAAAGGCAGCAAGCTGATCCGTGATTTGGTTGATGCGAAAACCAAAAAAGTCATTGCCAGCGCTGGTACAAAAATGACCCCGCGGTCGCTGAATAAGTTAGCTGAAGCTGGTGTGAAGGCGGTTCTTGTTGGCGATTCTGATCTTCTCGGCCGGTTTGCCGCTGAAGATGTTGTTAATATGACCACCGGCGAAGTATTTGCCGAAGCTGGTGATGAGATCACCGAAGATCTGTTGGCTAAGTTCGAGGCGAATGGCACCAAAGAAATCAGCATTCTGTTCATCGATAATGTGAATTTCGGCCCGCATCTGCGCAATACACTTGCTGCTGACCGCAATACATGCCGCGAAGAGGCGCTGGTTGATATCTACCGTGTCATGCGCCCTGGTGAGCCGCCAACATTGGAAAGCTCGCACGGCCTGTTCCAGAGCCTGTTCTTTAATTCTGACCGTTATGATTTGTCATCGGTTGGCCGCGTCAAGATGAACTCACGTCTTGAAATGGAAACTGATGATAACCTTCGTGTTCTGCGCAAGCAGGATGTGATGGCCATTTTGAAAGTGCTTGTCAGTTTGAAAGACGGTCAAGGCGACATTGATGATATTGACCATCTTGGCAACCGCCGCGTGCGTTCGGTTGGTGAATTGATGGAAAACCAGTATCGCATTGGCTTGCTTCGTATGGAGCGGGCAATTCGCGAACGGATGGGATCAGTCGAGATCGACACGGTTATGCCAGCCGATCTGATCAATGCCAAGCCGGCTGCGGCTGCGGTTCGTGAGTTTTTTGGCTCATCACAACTGTCTCAATTTATGGATCAGACCAATCCTTTGTCTGAAATTACCCATAAGCGCCGTGTTTCAGCCCTAGGGCCGGGCGGTTTGACCCGTGAACGTGCGGGCTTTGAGGTGCGCGATGTGCATCCGACCCATTATGGTCGTATTTGCCCGATTGAAACCCCGGAAGGCCCGAATATTGGTTTGATCAACTCATTGGCAACCTTTGCCAAGATCAACCGCTATGGCTTTATCGAAACTCCTTATCGCAAGGTTGTTGATGGCAAGGTTACTGCCGAAGTACGTTATATTTCGGCGATGGAAGAAGGCCGCTATACCATTGCTCAGGCAAATGCCGAATTGGATAGTGACAATAAATTTGTTGGTGAATTGATCCCCGTTCGCCGGTCAGGTGACATTGGTCTTGCCCGTCCAACCGACATTGAATTGATGGATGTGTCGCCAAAACAGTTGGTTTCAGTTGCTGCCGCCTTGATCCCGTTCCTAGAAAATGACGATGCGAACCGCGCCCTGATGGGATCGAACATGCAGCGTCAGGCGGTTCCGCTTTTGCGGGCCGAGGCACCAATCGTTGGGACAGGCATGGAAGCGCGTGTTGCACGTGATTCAGGCGTAACAATCGTTGCGCGGCGTGCCGGTGTGATTGATCAGGTTGACGCAACCCGCGTTGTGGTTCGCGCCAGTGAAGATACCGAAGGCAACGTCTCGCCAGTCGATATCTACAGCCTGCTGAAATTCCAGCGTTCAAACCAGAATACAACGGTAAATCAGCGCCCGCTTGTCAAAGTAGGTGATACGGTTCGTCGCGGTGATATCATTGCCGACGGCCCATCAACCGAAGATGGTGAATTGGCGCTTGGTCGTAACGTTCTCGTGGCCTTCATGCCATGGAATGGTTACAACTTTGAGGATTCAATCCTGATTTCTGAGCGTATCGTTCGTGATGACGTCTTTACCTCGATCCATATCGAGGAATATGAGGTCATGGCGCGTGATACCAAGCTTGGTCAGGAAGAAATCACCCGCGATATACCGAATGTTGGTGAAGAAGCCCTGAAAAATCTGGATGAGGCCGGTATCGTTTATGTCGGTGCCGAAGTTGGCCCGGGCGATATTCTCGTTGGTAAAGTCACGCCAAAGGGCGAGTCACCAATGACACCGGAAGAAAAGCTGCTTCGTGCCATCTTTGGTGAAAAAGCATCTGACGTCCGTGACACATCACTCAAACTGCCACCAGGCGGGTCGGGCACCATTGTTGAGGTTCGGGTCTTCTCGCGCCGCGGCGTTGAAAAAGACGAGCGCGCCTTGGCCATTGATCGCGCTGAGATTGACCGTCTTGGAAAAGACCGTGATGACGAGCGGGCGATCCTAGAACGTGGTTTCCAGGGCCGGATGAGCGAGCTTTTTGACGGGCAAACTCTTGCCAGCGGCCCAAAAGGCATGAAAGCCGGAACCAAGCTAAGCCAAGAGATTCTTGACGAACTGCCAAAATCACAATGGCAGCAGATCGCCGTCAAGGATGATGCGGTTCAAAAGCTGGTTGAAGCGCAGATTGCCAACTTTGAAACCGCCGTTGCGGCATTGCAGGCTCGCTTTACCGATAAGGTAGACAAGCTGCAGGGCGGAGATGAATTGCTGCCTGGCGTTATGAAGATGGTTAAAGTCTTTGTTGCGATTAAGCGTAAGCTTCAGCCCGGTGATAAAATGGCTGGTCGTCATGGTAACAAGGGTGTGATTTCACGCATCGTGCCGATGGAAGATATGCCATATCTCGATGATGGAACGCCTGTTGATATCGTGTTGAACCCGCTTGGCGTGCCATCTCGAATGAACGTCGGACAGATTCTCGAAACGCATCTTGGCTGGGCTGCGCGTGGTCTTGGCAAACAGGTTGGTGCCGCCGCCGAAGCGGCACGCGCCAATCTCGATACCAAACCAATCCGCAAAATGCTGGCCGATATCTACAGCAAAGAACAATATGATGCTGAATTGGCTGTGATGGATGACGATCAGATCATTGAACAGGCAGGCATTCTGGCGCGTGGCGTTCCAATGGGCACCCCCGTGTTTGACGGTGCGCGTGAAGCTGATGTGATTTCGCTTCTTGGCATGGCAGGTCTTAGCCATACCGGACAGGAATGGTTGACCGATGGCCGTACTGGTGAGGTCTTCGACCGTCAGGTGACTGTTGGCTACATCTATATGTTAAAGCTGCATCACCTTGTCGATGACAAGATCCATGCACGTTCGATTGGCCCATATTCGCTTGTCACCCAGCAGCCGCTCGGTGGTAAGGCGCAATTCGGAGGCCAGCGCTTTGGTGAGATGGAAGTTTGGGCGCTTGAAGCCTATGGCGCCGCCTACACCTTGCAAGAAATGCTTACTGTCAAATCGGATGATGTTTCAGGCCGTACCAAGGTTTATGAAGCGATTGTTCGCGGCGATGATGATTTTGAGTCCGGCATTCCGGAATCCTTCAATGTTCTTGTCAAAGAGCTTCGCTCGCTTGGCTTGAATGTGGATCTCCATGAGGCTGAATATTAAACCGGCATCTGACCCGCCTTGTTATCAGGGCTGGTCTGGCTGACCTAACCGCAATTGACTCACACGACACCAACTAATGTTGGGGAGATAAATAGATGAATGATTTGATGAACCCTTTCGGGCAGTCCCAAGGCCCACAAAGCTTTGACAAGATCAGAATCTCAATCGCCGCACCTGAGCGCATCCGTTCATGGTCATTTGGTGAGATTAAAAAGCCCGAAACCATCAATTATCGTACCTTTAAGCCAGAAAAAGACGGTCTGTTCTGCGCCCGCATCTTTGGCCCTGTCCGCGATTACGAATGTTTGTGCGGCAAATATAAGCGGATGAAGTATCGCGGTATTATCTGCGAGAAATGCGGCGTTGAAGTTACCTTGTCAAAGGTCCGGCGCGAGCGCATGGGTCATATCGAATTGGCCGCGCCTGTCGCCCATATCTGGTTCTTGAAATCATTGCCTAGCCGCATTGGTTTGCTTGTCGATATGACGCTAAAGGATCTTGAGCGGGTTCTGTATTTCGAAAATTTTGTGGTCATCGAACCTGGCATGACATCACTGGTAAAAGGCCAGCTTTTGTCTGAAGAAGAATTCTATGATGCGCAGGACGAGCATGGCGATGACGCTTTTGAAGCCAGCATTGGTGCCGAAGCAATCAAGAAAATTCTTGAAGAGCTTGATCTCGATGCCGAGCGCATCAAAATTCGTACCGACCTTGCCGAAACCGGTTCTGAAGCCAAGCGTAAAAAGCTGGTCAAGCGTCTAAAGCTTGTTGATGCGTTTCGTGATTCAGGCTGTCGTCCCGAGTGGATGATTATGGATGTTGTTCCGGTGATCCCGCCCGAGCTGCGCCCATTGGTGCCGCTTGATGGTGGCCGTTTTGCGACGTCTGATCTGAACGATCTCTATCGCCGGGTGATTAACCGGAATAACCGTCTAAAGCGACTGATCGAGCTTCGCGCACCTGATATCATCGTTCGTAACGAAAAGCGGATGCTGCAGGAATCAGTTGATGCGCTGTTTGACAATGGCCGTCGCGGCCGCGTGATCAGCGGTGTCAACAAGCGTCCGCTGAAATCACTGTCTGACATGCTAAAAGGCAAACAGGGCCGTTTCCGGCAAAACCTGCTTGGTAAACGCGTTGATTACTCGGGTCGTTCGGTCATCGTTGTTGGCCCAGAGCTAAAGCTGCACCAGTGTGGTTTGCCAAAGAAAATGGCGCTTGAGCTGTTCAAGCCGTTTATCTATTCAAAGCTTGAATTATATTCGCTTGCCAGCACAGTCAAAATGGCCAAACGGATGGTCGAAAAGGAACGTCCTGAGGTATGGGATATTCTTGAAGAAGTCATTCGTGAACATCCGGTCATGCTGAACCGTGCGCCAACCTTGCACCGTCTTGGCATTCAGGCCTTTGAGCCGGTTCTTGTCGAAGGCAAGGCAATCCAGCTTCACCCGCTTGTTTGTACCGCGTTTAACGCTGACTTTGACGGCGACCAGATGGCGGTTCATGTGCCATTGTCGCTTGAGGCTCAGCTTGAAGCCCGCGTGCTGATGATGTCGACAAACAACATCCTAAGCCCGGCGAACGGCAAGCCAATTATTGTGCCGTCGCAGGATATCATTCTTGGCCTTTATTACATGTCGATGGAACGCGATAATGAAAAGGGCGAGGGCATGATGTTCTCGAATGTTCAGGAAATCTTGCTTGCGCTTGGCAATGGCTCGGTAAGCCTGCACGCCAAGGTTAAAGCGCGTGTTCCAACCCGCGATAGCGAAGATGGAACGCGTGTTTTGAAAGTAATCGAAACAACACCGGGCCGCGCGCAGCTGGCTGACTTATTGCCTGACAACCCGGCCTGTTCGTTTGAACTGGTGAACAAGTTGATGACCAAAAAAGAGGTCAGCGACGTGATCGATCATGTCTATCGTCATTGTGGTCAGAAAGACACGGTGATTTTCTGTGACCGTCTGATGGGTCTTGGCTTTGGTCAGGCTTGTGACGCTGGAATTTCATTCGGTATTGCCGATCTGACGACACCGGAATTGAAAGAAAAATACGTTTCTGAAGCTGAAACCGAAGTCAAAACCTTCGAGCAGCAATATCTTGACGGTCTGATTACACAAGGCGAGAAATACAACAAGGTGGTCGATGTCTGGTCACGTTGTTCAGATCTTGTTGCTGATGAGATGATGAAGGGCATTTCCACAACCAAGGATGGCGAGCCAATCAACTCGGTTTGGATGATGGCGCATTCAGGTGCCCGTGGTTCAGCTGCACAGATCAAACAGCTTGCTGGTATGCGTGGCCTTATGGCAAAGCCGTCTGGCGAGATTATTGAAACGCCAATCATTTCGTCCTTTAAAGAAGGTCTGAATGTTCTGGAATATTTCAACTCGACACATGGTGCGCGTAAAGGTCTTGCCGATACAGCCCTGAAAACAGCCAATTCGGGTTATCTGACCCGTCGTCTCGTCGATGTTGCGCAGGATTGTATTGTTCATGAGGTTGATTGCGGCACGAATAAAGGCCTGACCATCCGCCCTGTCATGAATGGTAGTGATGTTGTTGATCCGCTTTATGACCGTATCTTGGGTCGCGTTCTTGCCGAAGATCTGGTTGATCTGAAGACGGGGAATGTTCTTGTCGCAGCTGGCCAGATGGTCACTGAAGAACATGCCGAAGCAATCGGATCATCAGGTGTTGATCAGTCATTGATCCGCTCGGCACTGCTGTGTGAAGCGGAAAAGGGCATTTGCGGCAATTGCTATGGTCGTGACCTTGCCCGCGGTACCGAAGTCAATATCGGCGAAGCGGTTGGTGTTATTGCGGCCCAGTCAATTGGCGAGCCGGGAACACAGTTGACAATGCGTACCTTCCACGTTGGTGGTGCTGCGCAGCGTGGTGCCGAACAATCAAATATTGAAGCCAATATCGGTGGTGTTGTGAAGCTTGAAGATGCATCACTTGTTGTCGATAAAACGGGCAGCAATATTGTGATGAGCCGTAATACTGAATTGCTGATTCTTGATGAGCAAGAGCGTGAGCGGTCACGCTTCCGTCTGCCTTATGGTGGTAAATTGCTGGTCAAAGATGGGCAGGAAGTTGCAGCAGGTGCCATTTTGATTGAATGGGATCCATACACCATGCCAATCATTACCGAAATGAACGGTGTTGCTAATTTCGTCGATCTGACCGAAGGCGTGTCGGTTCGTGAAATCACCGATGACGCAACCGGTATTTCAAGCCATGAAGTGGTGGATTGGAAACAGGCTGCTGGCGGTGCTAACCTTCGTCCGCGCATTACCCTTCGTGATGATAAGGGTGAGGTGTTGACCCTGACAAACGGTCTTGAGGCACGTTACTTCTTGTCAGCTGGTTCGATTCTCTCGGTTGAGAATGGTGCCAAGG
>Ga0102815_10001365_pt1 | contig 15374 bp, 10 predicted proteins | sample ColrivemetaGS759_FD_79113 | JGI IMG/M metagenome (GOLD analysis project Ga0102815, IMG submission 79113) | Estuarine microbial communities from the Columbia River estuary - Ebb tide ETM metaG S.759 | ecosystem: Environmental > Aquatic > Marine > Intertidal zone > Estuary | place: USA: Columbia...
CACCATGCTTCTCAGCCATGACCTTGGTCAGCGCTGCTGTCAGCGTAGTCTTGCCATGATCCACGTGACCGATCGTTCCGACGTTCACATGGGGCTTTGTACGTTGAAATTTTTCTTTCGACACCTTTCTATACCTCTGACAAAAGCTTAATTAGGAAGCTTTCTTAATAATTGAATCTGCAACGCTGTTGGGCACTTCGTTGTACTTCAGGAATTCCATGGAGTACGTGGCGCGACCCTGGCTCATAGAGCGCAAATCGGTCGCATAACCAAACATTTCGGACAGCGGGACCTCAGCCTGGATGGTCTTGCCTGACGGGGTGTCTTCCATACCCTGGGGAAGACCACGACGTCGATTAAGATCACCCATAACATCACCCATGTAATCCTCAGGGGTGACAACCTCAACCTTCATGACGGGCTCAAGCAATACCGGTTTGGCTTTCGCCATAGCCGCCTTGAATGCCATGGAACCGGCAATCTTGAACGCCATTTCACTGGAGTCAACGTCATGGTATGAACCGTCGTACAAGGTAGCCTTGACGTCGACCACCGGGAAACCGGCGAGCACACCGTTGCCCATCGCTTCCTTGATACCCTTGTCCACAGCGGGAATGTATTCCTTGGGAACAACGCCACCAACGATGGAGTTTTCGAACACGTAACCGGTACCGGCTTCGGTCGGGCCCAGGCGAATCCAGACATGGCCGAACTGGCCACGACCGCCGGACTGGCGAACGAACTTGCCTTCCTGCTCGACTTCGGAGCGGATCGTTTCGCGGTAAGCCACCTGGGGCTTGCCCACGTTGGCTTCCACGTGGAACTCGCGACGCATACGGTCAACGATAATGTCCAGGTGCAACTCACCCATACCGGAAATAATGGTCTGGCCTGACTCTTCGTCGGTGTGCACGCGGAAAGAAGGATCTTCCTTGGCCAGCTTGGACAGGGCAATACCCATCTTCTCCTGGTCAGCCTTGGTCTTGGGCTCCACGGCCACAGAGATCACGGGCTCGGGGAATTCCATACGCTCCAGGGTGATCTTCTCCTGGATGTCACACAGGGTATCACCGGTGGTGACGTCCTTAAGACCCACCGCAGCGGCGATATCACCGGCGCGCACTTCCTTGATTTCTTCACGGTTATTCGCGTGCATCTGCAGGATACGGCCGATGCGCTCTTTCTTGCCCTTCACGGGGTTGAATACGAAATCACCAGACTTCAGCACACCCGAATAGACCCGGAAGAAGGTCAGCGAACCTACGAAAGGATCGGTGGCAATCTTGAATGCCAGCGCAGCAAAAGGCGCTTCATCGGTGTTCGGACGCGTACCTTCGGACTCATCGTCCAGGATACCGCGGATAGCAACCACGTCCGCGGGGGACGGAGCCAGCTCGACCACTGCGTCCAGCATGGCCTGTACGCCCTTGTTCTTAAAGGCAGAGCCACACATAACCGGAACAATTTCATTAGCAATGGTGCGCTTGCGCAGAGCTTTCTTTATCTCGTCCGGGGTCAGTTCGACGCCTTCGAGGTACTTGTTGAGAAGCTCTTCATTAGCCTCAGCCGCAGCCTCGACCAGCTTCTCGCGCCACTCATTGCACAGATCGACCATGTCGGCAGGGATTTCCCGCTCTTCGAAGGTCATTCCCTGGTTTTCTTCATTCCAGTAAATGGCCTTCATCTTGACCAGGTCAACCACACCCTTGAAGTTCTCCTCAGCGCCGATAGCCAACTGCAGAGGCACAGGGTTGGCACCCAGGCGATCCTTCAACTGCTTAACAACACGCAGGAAATTAGCGCCGGCGCGGTCCATCTTGTTGACGAACGCCATACGCGGCACTTTGTACTTGTTAGCCTGGCGCCAGACCGTTTCGGACTGGGGCTCAACACCACCAACGGCACAGAACACGGCTACGGCGCTATCCAGCACACGCAGGCTTCGCTCCACCTCAATGGTGAAATCAACGTGTCCAGGGGTATCAATAATGTTGATACGGTGCTGCTCAAACTGCTGCTCCATACCCGACCAGAAACAGGTAGTAGCTGCAGAGGTGATAGTAATACCGCGCTCCTGCTCCTGCTCCATCCAGTCCATGGTAGCGGCGCCGTCATGCACCTCACCAATCTTGTGAGAAACACCGGTGTAAAACAGTACTCGTTCCGTTGTGGTCGTCTTACCAGCATCGATGTGAGCCATGATGCCAATATTGCGATAACGGGAAATTGGGGTCGTGCGTGCCACTTCAAAGTCCTCTTTGATGACTTCGTAACGTCGTCAAGTCTCGGGCCGTTGGGGTTACCAGCGGTAGTGTGCGAATGCCTTGTTGGCTTCAGCCATGCGATGCGTATCTTCACGCTTCTTCACGGCAGCGCCTCTGCTTTCGGCGGCATCCATCAGCTCGTTAGCCAGGCGCTGTGCCATGGACTTCTCGCTGCGTTTGCGGGCCGAATCAATAACCCAACGCATTGCCAATGTCTGGCGACGTGAAGGACGAACCTCCACGGGAACCTGGTAGGTAGCACCACCAACACGGCGAGACTTCACCTCAACAGCAGGCTTAACGTTCTCAAGGGCCTGTTCCAGCACTTCAAGGGCCTTCGCCGGGTCGCACTTATTGCGCTCGGAGATACGCTCGATAGCACCATAGATGATTTGCTCAGCAACAGATTTTTTGCCGCTGTTCATCACCATATTCATAAATTTGGCAAGCATCTCACTTCCGAACTTGGGATCGGGCAGGATGAGTCGCTTGGGGGCAGATGTACGTCTTGACATGATAATTCCTCAGGAATTCTTACAGCTCGCGCGGCGGGCCAAATTAGGACTTAGGACGCTTGGCGCCGTACTTGGAACGACCTTTGCGACGATCGCTAACGCCTGCGCAATCGAGGGTGCCGCGAATGGTGTGGTAACGCACACCAGGCAGATCCTTCACACGACCACCACGGATCATGATGACCGAATGCTCCTGCAGGTTATGACCCTCACCACCAATGTAGCTTGATACTTCGAAACCATTGGTAAGACGGACACGAGCCACTTTGCGCAAAGCCGAGTTCGGCTTCTTCGGTGTAGTGGTGTACACACGGGTGCAAACGCCACGCTTCTGCGGACATGCCGCCAAAGCCGGTACAGTGCTCTTTTCCTTCTTCGACTTGCGCGGTTTCCGCACCAGCTGATTAACAGTTGCCATAAGATCTACTTCTTGCTCAGTCAAATTGTTGGCTTTGGGAAATAATGACCATACTTAGTCATTCCCAGAGCAGAACCGGGTCGCCAAGTTAATGACGACCCGGACTCATATATTCCGCCGGTCTACAACGCGGGCGGGAGATTTACGCCCGGTCGAGATAAAGACCGAGCATTTTATTTTGGTGCGGCCCCCCTGTCAACGGCAGGAGGCATCACCAATGGGTGCCAGCACTAAAAAAACAGGGGGTGGGACCGCTGGCGGCCCCACCCCCGGAGCCTATTGGCTATTCTTCTTCGGTTATCCCGGCAGCTTCGGCCGCTTCCGCCTCGGCTGCCTGGGCAGCCTCAGCCGCTGCTGCAGCCTCTGTTTCAGCCGCCAGAGCACGGAATTCTTCAGCCATCCGGTCTTCGTGGGTACGACGACGTTCTGCATGGTAGGAGAATCCAGTTCCGGCAGGAATAAGACGCCCGACGATGACATTTTCCTTCAGACCGCGCAGATCATCCCGCAAACCGCGAACTGCAGCCTCGGTAAGAACCCTGGTGGTCTCCTGGAACGATGCCGCCGAAATAAACGACTCGGTAGCCAGTGATGCCTTGGTAATGCCGAGCAGCAAGGGTGAGAAGGTTGCCCCGTCCTTGCCGGCGCTCTGCACCGCCTCGTTCGCTTCCTGCACCCGGGCGCGATCCAACTGCTCACCACGCAAGAAGCGGGAATCACCAGGAGAGGTGATCTCAATCTTGCGCAGCATCTGGCGGATGATCACCTCGATGTGCTTGTCGTTAATCTTCACGCCCTGCAGACGGTAGACGTCCTGGATCTCGCGAACCAGGTAATCAGCCAGTTCTTCGGCTCCGCGCAAGCGCAGGATGTCGTGGGGGTTCAGCTCGCCATCAGCGATAATTTCGCCGCGAACAACCTGCTCACCCTCGAACACGTTAAGACGACGCCATTTCGGAATCAGCTCTTCGTAGGTCGATTCTTCGCTGGTGATAACCAGGCGAACCTTGCCCTTGGTCTCCTTACCGAAGCTGACGGTACCCGAATGCTCAGCCAAAATAGCTGATTCCTTGGGCTTCCGGGCTTCGAACAAGTCAGCCACTCGGGGCAGACCACCAGTGATATCACGGGTCTTTGAAGATTCCTGCGGAATACGCGCGATAACGTCACCCAGGGTGACCTTATCTCCATCGTTCAGACTGATGATAGCGCCGGTAGGCAGGGTGTAGACCGCGGGGATTTCCGTGTTGGCAAAGAATATGGAGTTGCCCTTGGCATCTACCAACTTGGCCACCGGACGCTGATCCTTACCGCCAGCACCGCGCTGCTTGGGATCAAGCACCACAATACTGCTCAGGCCAGTGATGTCGTCGACCTGGCGAGAAACGGTAACACCGTCCTCAAAGTCTTCGAACCTCACGACACCTGACACTTCGGTGACAACCGGGTGGGTATGGGGATCCCAGGTCGCGACGATCTGGCCGGATTTAACCTCGGCACCGTCTTCCACCAGGATGGTAGCGCCGTAAGGCACCTTGTAACGCTCGCGCTCGCGACCGAACTCATCCATAACACCCATTTCACCGGAGCGAGACACTGCAACCCAGTGACCCTTCTCATGGTGAACCATCTTGATGTTATGCAGACGTACCAAGCCGCTGCCCTTGATTTCCACGCTGTTCACAGCAGCGGAACGGGATGCAGCACCACCAATATGGAAGGTACGCATGGTCAGCTGGGTACCCGGCTCACCAATTGACTGGGCAGCGATAACGCCGACAGCCTCACCAATATTGATCCGGTTACCACGCGCCAGATCACGGCCATAGCACTGTGCACACACACCGTAGCGCGTCTTACAGGCGATGGGTGAACGCACGTGCACCTGATCGACACTGGCATCTTCCAGCTTGCGAACCCAAAGCTCATCGAGCAGGGTGCCGGCTTCAACCAGAACTTCATCGGTGCCCGGACGCAACAGATCGGTGGCAACCACACGACCCAGCACGCGCTCGCGCAATGCCTCAACCACGTCGCCGCCTTCAACCAGCGGAGTCATGATCAGACCTTCTTCGGCGCCGCAATCAACCTCGGTAACCACCAGATCCTGTGCCACGTCGACCAGGCGACGGGTCAGGTAACCAGAGTTAGCAGTCTTCAACGCGGTATCAGCCAGACCCTTACGAGCACCGTGAGTCGAGATGAAGTACTGCAGAACATTCAGGCCTTCGCGGAAGTTTGCAGTAATCGGGGTCTCGATGATGGAGCCATCGGGCTTGGCCATCAGGCCACGCATACCAGCAAGCTGACGAATCTGTGCAGCAGAGCCTCGAGCACCGGAGTCGGCCATCATGTAGATGGAGTTAAAGGACTCCTGCTCAACCATGTTGCCTTTTGCATCAGCCACCATTTCGGCGCCGAGCATATCCATCATGGCCTTGGCCACCTGCTCGTTGGTACGCGACCAGATATCCACAACCTTGTTGTAACGCTCGCCGTTGGTCACCAGACCAGAGGAATACTGGTCCTGGATTTCCTTAACCTGACGCTCTGCGCGTTCCAGAATTTTACCCTTCTGCTCCGGCACGACCATGTCGTCGGCGGCGATAGAGGCGCCTGCGCGGGTAGCGTAACGGAAACCCGTGTACATCAACTGGTCAGCAAAGACTACGGTGGCCTTCAAGCCAACCCGGCGGTAGCACTCATTCACTACGTTCGAGATGGCCTTCTTGGTCATCGCGCGATTAATCAGCTCGTAAGGCAGACCCTTGGGCAGAATTTCGGACAACAGCGCACGACCGGCAGTAGTGCTGATCACACTGGTGGTTTCCTGAACCTCATCAGCCTCATCCAGCACGTTCTGCGTGATACGAACCTTGATCCGGGCCTGCAGATGCAGGTTCCGGCTTTCGTACGCACGATGCACTTCGGCCACGTCTGAGAACAACATGCCTTCGCCCTGGGCGTTAACACGCTCACGGGTCATGTAGTACAGACCCAGCACCACGTCCTGTGAAGGAACAATGATGGGCTCGCCGTTTGCCGGGGACAGGATGTTGTTCGAAGACATCATCAACGCACGGGCCTCAAGCTGGGCTTCCAGCGAAAGGGGTACGTGAACAGCCATCTGGTCACCGTCAAAGTCAGCGTTAAACGCGGTACAGACCAGCGGGTGCAGCTGAATAGCCTTACCCTCAATCAGCACCGGCTCGAACGCCTGGATACCCAGACGATGCAGGGTGGGCGCACGGTTCAACATCACCGGGTGCTCACGAATCACCTGCTCCAGGATATCCCAAACCTCGGGACCTTCGCGCTCAACCAGTCGCTTGGCAGCCTTGATGGTGGCCGCTTCGCCACGCAGCTGAAGCTTGGAGAAAATAAAGGGCTTGAACAGCTCCAGAGCCATCTTCTTGGGAAGACCACATTGGTGCAACTTCAAAGCCGGGCCTACCACGATCACTGAACGACCGGAGTAATCCACTCGCTTACCCAGCAAGTTCTGGCGGAAGCGACCCTGTTTACCCTTAATCATGTCAGCCAGTGACTTCAGCGGACGCTTGTTGGTGCCGGTAATGGCACGACCACGCCTGCCGTTATCCAGCAAGGCATCTACCGATTCCTGCAGCATGCGCTTTTCGTTACGCACGATGATGTCCGGGGCGTTCAGCTCCAGCAAACGACGCAGGCGGTTGTTACGGTTAATAACCCGACGGTACAGATCATTCAGATCGGAGGTCGCAAAGCGGCCGCCATCCAGGGGCACCAGGGGACGCAGATCCGGCGGCAGCACAGGCAGTACTGTCAGCACCATCCATTCCGGGCGGTTGTCAGATTCCTGGAAAGATTCCAGCAACTTCAGCCGCTTGGACAGACGCTTGATCTTGGTGTCCGAGTTGGTTCCGGCGATGTCCTCGCGAACCTGCAGGATTTCAGAACCCAGGTCGATGGTGCGCAGCAGTTCGTAAACCGCCTCGGCACCCATGCGGGCATCAAACTCGTCGCCGTGCTCTTCGATAGCATCAAGATAGGCCTCATCGGACAGCAACTGACCACGCTCCATGATGGTCATACCGGGCTCGACGACCACGAAGGCCTCGAAGTACAACACCCGCTCGATTTCACGCAGGGTCATATCCAGAAGCAAACCGATACGGGACGGAAGTGACTTCAGGAACCAGATGTGGGCGACCGGACTAGCCAGGGCGATATGCGCCATGCGCTCGCGGCGGACCTTGGACTGGGTCACCTCCACGCCACACTTCTCACACACCACACCGCGGTGCTTGAGACGCTTGTACTTACCGCAGAGACACTCGTAGTCCTTTACCGGACCAAAGATCTTGGCGCAGAACAAACCGTCACGTTCAGGTTTGAACGTACGGTAGTTAATGGTCTCGGGCTTCTTAACTTCGCCAAAGGACCATGACCGAATCATGTCTGGCGAAGCCAGCTTGATTCGAATCGCGTCAAAGTCTTCCTCGGGGGTCGACTGCTTAAATATATTCAGAAACTCTTTCATCGTGCCACCTGCCTGTTGCGGCTTTCGATTTGTGGAAGAACTAGACCCGGAGGCCTAGTCCTGCTCCAACTCGATGTTGATACCCAGGGACCTGATTTCCTTCACCAACACATTGAAGGATTCGGGCATACCCGCGCTCATCTCGTGAGTGCCGTCCACAATGTTCTTATACATTCTGGTTCTGCCCTGGACGTCATCAGACTTGACCGTCAGCATTTCCTGCAAGGTGTAGGAAGCGCCATAAGCCTCAAGGGCCCAGACCTCCATCTCACCAAAGCGCTGTCCGCCGAACTGGGCTTTACCACCCAACGGCTGCTGCGTAACGAGACTATACGGACCGGTTGAACGTGCATGCATCTTGTCATCCACAAGGTGGTTGAGCTTGAGCATGTACATGTAACCGACGGTAACCGGGCGATCGAAAGACTCACCGGTTCGACCGTCACTAAGCGTTGTCTGACCTGAAGCCGGCAAACCAGCCAATTCGAGCATGGCCTTGATTTCAGCTTCATCGGCACCGTCAAATACAGGCGTAGCCATCGGCACGCCATTTCGCAGGTTACCGGCCAGTTCCATCAACTCAGCTTCGGTCAGAGAATCGAGATCCTCAGACTTGCCGCCGGACTTGTTGTAGACCTTATCAAGGAAGCCGCGAAGCTCCTCTGACTTGGCATGCCTGTCCAGCATTTCGCCGATACGAAGACCCAGCCCCTTGGCTGCCCAGCCCAGGTGAGTTTCCAACACCTGACCCACGTTCATACGTGAAGGCACACCCAGCGGGTTCAACACGATATCCACGGGAGTGCCGTCCTCGGCGTAGGGCATATCCTCTACCGGAACGATTGTGGAGATAACGCCCTTGTTACCGTGACGACCAGCCATCTTGTCACCGGGCTGTACGCGACGCTTAACGGCCAGGTAAACCTTGACCATCTTCAGCACGCCAGGAGCAAGCTCATCACCAGCGGTGATTTTCTTCTTCTTCTCCTCGTAACGTACTTCAAACTCTTCGCGCATGGCCTTGATGCGTTCCTCAGCCTGTTCAAGCTGGGCACTGACGTCGTCGTTGCGCATCCTCACCTTGAACCACTGCTCACGGGTCAGGCTGTCCAGGTAAGCTTCAGTCACCTTGTTGCCAGACTTGAGCTTCTCGGGGCCTCCATCAGCCACCTTACCAACCAGCATGCGCTTCACACGCTGATAGATATCGGCTTCCAGGATGCGACGAGTGTCGTCCAGATCCTTGCGAACACTGATCAACTCACTACCTTCAACGGAAAGTGCTCTTGCGTCCTTATCCACGCCATCACGGGTGAATACACGAACATCAATCACGGTACCGTCCATGCCCGGAGGCACGCGCAGGGACGTATCTTTCACGTCCGATGCCTTCTCACCGAAGATGGCCCGCAGCAATTTCTCTTCCGGAGTCAGCTGTGTCTCGCCCTTGGGCGTAACCTTACCGACCAGGATGTCACCGGCGTGGACTTCAGCACCAATGTAGGCGATACCCGACTCATCGAGTTTGCCAAGTGCGCTGTCGCCAACGTTGGGGATATCAGAGGTAACTTCTTCCGAACCAAGCTTGGTATCGCGAGCAACACAGGTCAACTCTTCGATATGAATGGTGGTAAAGCGATCTTCTTGCACCACCCGCTCGGAGATGAGGATCGAATCCTCAAAGTTGTAACCGTTCCAGGGCATGAACGCGACCAGCAGGTTCTGACCCAGGGCCAACTCACCAAGGTGGGTGGAAGGTCCGTCAGCCAGAACGTCACCGCGGGCAATCTGATCACCGGCTCTAACCAGCGGACGCTGGTTTATGCAGGTGTTCTGATTCGAGCGGGTGTACTTGGTCAGGTTGTAGATATCCACACCGGACTCCACCGCCATGGCCTCGTCATCATTCACTCGGATAACGATGCGCGAGGCATCAACCGAGTCAACGATACCGCCACGAGCAGCGATTACGGTAACACCGGAGTCGATTGCCACAGCCCTTTCCATGCCGGTACCCACCATGGGGGTTTCGGCACGCAGGGTGGGGACAGCCTGGCGCTGCATGTTCGAGCCCATCAGTGCGCGGTTGGCGTCATCGTGTTCCAGGAACGGAATCAGCGAGGCAGCTACCGATACAATCTGCTTGGGACTCACGTCCATGTAGTTGATTTCACTAGGCGACAGCATGGTGAATTCATTTTGATGACGACAGGAAACCAGCTCGTCCTCAAAAGCGCCCTTGGCATCCAGATCGGCGTTTGCCTGGGCAATCACATACTGGCCTTCCTCGATGGCCGACAGGTATTCGATAGTCTCGGTGACCTTGCCGTTCTCAACCTTACGGTATGGGGTTTCCATAAAGCCGTAATCGTTGGTGCGTGCATAGACTGCCAGCGAGTTAATCAGACCAATATTCGGCCCTTCAGGAGTTTCAATCGGGCATACGCGACCGTAGTGAGTCGGGTGCACATCTCGCACCTCGAAGCCTGCACGCTCGCGGGTCAGACCACCCGGGCCCAACGCCGAAATACGACGCTTATGAGTAACCTCGGACAGCGGGTTGTTCTGATCCATAAACTGCGACAACTGGGAGGAACCAAAGAATTCCTTCACAGCGGCAGCAACCGGCTTGGCGTTGATCATTTCCTGGGGCATCAGGCCCTCGGATTCTGCCAGGGTCAGACGCTCTTTCACCGCTCTTTCCACACGGACCAGGCCGATACGGAATGAGTTCTCGGCCATTTCGCCAACGCTACGTACGCGGCGGTTGCCAAGGTGATCGATATCATCGACCGTGCCGTTACCGTCACGGATCGAACACAAGGTCTTCAGCACATCCAGGATGTCCGACACGCCTTCGCCATGCAAATTAAACAGATTCTTGGCGAATTCGTCCTTGCGATTATTGAAGTAGACGCCATCGTAAAGCACGCCCGGTCCGATGATCTCATCGCGATAGACGCGACGGTTGAACTTCATACGTCCCACAGCCGACAAGTCGTAGCGCTCTGGATTGAAGAACAGGTTGTGGAACAGATTTTCGGCTGCTTCCTTGGTGGGCGGCTCGCCCGGACGCATCATCCGATAAATCTCGACCAGCGCTTCCAGCGGCGTACGGGTGTTATCGATACGCAGGCTGTTGGAAACGTAGGGACCACGATCCAGGTCATTCACGTACAGGGTGCCGATCTCGCCAACACCCATTTCGACCATTCTCTCTACCAATTCGGTGGTCAGCTCTTCATTGGCCTCGGCCAGAATCTCACCACTGTCGGTGTCCACCACGTCGTGAGCCAGGATCTTGCCAACCAGGTAATCGGCGGGCACATCCAGCTGGGTCACACCGGCACTGGCGATGTCGCGCACGTGACGGGCAGTGATACGGCGGCCTTCTTCAACGATGACCTTGCGGCCGATCTTGATATCAAAGACAGCGCTTTCACCCTTCAGACGCTCAGGCACCAGGTCAAGCTTGATGCCCTTCTTGGTAATGTGGAACACGTTCTTCTCGAAGAAGATATCCAGCATTTGCTGATTGGTGTAGCCCAGGGCACGCAGGATGACACTCACCGGCAACTTGCGGCGACGGTCAATACGGGCAAACAGTGCATCTTTGGGATCGAACTCGAAGTCCAACCAGGATCCACGGTAGGGAATCACACGAGCGGAGAACAACAGCTTCCCGGAGGAATGGCTCTTGCCCTTATCGTGATCGAAGAACACACCCGGTGAACGGTGCAACTGAGACACGATGACGCGCTCGGTACCATTGATTACAAAGGTGCCGTTTTCGGTCATCAGCGGCAATTCGCCCAGGTACACTTCCTGCTCGCGAACGTCCTTAATGGGCTTGTTGGCCCCGGACACTTCACGATCAAAAATGACCAGGCGGACCTTCACGCGCAGGGGCGCGGAATAGGTCAGGCCACGGATTTGACATTCCTTAACGTCGAATACCGGATCACAGAGACGGTAGCTTACATATTCAAGCTGCGCGTTTCCGGAGTAACTAATGATGGGAAACACGGACTTGAATGCCGCGTGCAACCCCACGTCGTCTCGATTCTCAACGGATTTATCCGTCTGTAGAAATGATCGATATGAGTCAAGCTGGATCGCCAGCAGGTAGGGCACATCCAGGATACTCGGCCTCTTGCCGAAATCCTTACGGATGCGCTTCTTCTCAGTGAACGAATACGCCATCAGGTCCACCCTCGTTCCGGACTAGTGTTCAATGCGCCTCGATCTCTTGATCGGGACGGGATTTCGCGAATCACGAAACCACTAAATTCAAGCGGCAAAAGGCCGGCGACTATTAGTCGCCAGCCTTCGCCTGGTACAGCGGACTGTGCCCCTGCATCGGGTCTTACTTGACCTCGACGCTAGCGCCAGCCTCTTCAAGCTGCTTCTGTACAGTAGCAGCTTCATCCTTAGACACGCCTTCTTTGACGGTCGCAGGAGCGCCTTCAACCATGTCTTTAGCTTCTTTCAAGCCAAGACCGGTCAGGGCACGGATAACCTTAATCACGGACACTTTGTTTGCGCCGAAACTGGTCATTACCACGTCAAATTCGGTCTTCTCTTCAGCAGCAGCGCCGGCATCGGCACCACCAGCTGCGGCCACGGCCACAGGAGCGGCGGCAGAAACGCCCCACTCTTCTTCAAGAGACTTAACCAGTTCAACAACTTCCATTACGCTCTTTTCGCTAAGAGCTTTAATCAGATCTTCATTGGAAATAGACATTTCCTAACTCCTAAAATGCTTACTACCCGAGTAAAAAAATAAGTTCGTGCCTCGAAGGCGTTTATGCTGCTTTCTTCTCGCCGTATGCCGCCAGAGTACGGACCAACATGGCAGAAGGTTCTGCCAGGGTACGCACCAACTGGGTAGCAGGTGCCTGGAGCACGCCGAGCAATATTGCACGAGCCTGATCCAGAGTCGGCAGGCTGGCCAGCCGTTCCAGGTCGGTAGCAGGATAAACCTGCCCACCTACTGCAACTGCGGTAGTAACCAGCTTGTCGTGTTCTTTGGCGAAATCCTTTACCACCCTAGCGGCGGAACCGGGATCTTCCGTAGAAAACACTAGGACCAAAGGTCCCTGCAGCACTTCCTTGAGACATTCGAACTCGGTACCTTCAATTGCTCTTTTCGCCAGGGTGTTCTTAACCACTTTGACGTAGACACCTTGTTCACGAGCTTTTGCTCGGAATTCGGTCATCTCCGTCACGGTCAAGCCGGAATACTCCGCCGCAACTGCCGACAATGCTGTCGATGCAGTAGCGTTCACCTCAGCGACAAGCGCTTTCTTGTCTTCGAGTCTGAGTGCCATTCAATCCTCCTGGTTTAATCGTCAACCAGAAACCAAGGTTTCCCCGTCCATAAGGAAACCGCCCTTTCGATGGTGACCGTTACCAGGCGAACTGACTCGGGTAACACCATCTGCGCAGGCCAATCCTTTCGGATTCCTATTAAGACCTCGAACCATCCTGGAACGAAGCCACCTGCGGTCTTTGATGTAACGCAATCCTTTGCGACAACAACAATGATCAAGGATCGGTAAATCGACCTTTCACTTTATTGCCGTGCTCTACTTCCTAGAAATTCAAACTACTTTGATCGACAAACACGCCCGGGCCCATAGTGGTGGACACAGTTAAACGCTTCAGATAAACACCCTTGGAACTAGCGGGCTTAGCCTTAACCAGCGCAGTCAACAACGACTGCAGGTTTTCACGCAGCGCCTCGACTTCGAACTTGACGTTGCCGATAGAGCAATGAACGATGCCGGCCTTGTCAGCACGGTATCGAACCTGGCCACTCTTGGCGTTCGTCACAGCGGTCGCCACATCAGCGGTCACAGTACCAACCTTGGGGTTAGGCATCAGGCCACGGGGACCAAGAATCTGACCCAGCTTGCCAACAACGCGCATGGCGTCGGGAGTGGCAATAACTACGTCAAAGTTCAGGTTTCCAGCCTGTACCTGCTCGGCGAGGTCGTCAAAACCAACCACGTCGGCGCCGGCGGCCAGAGCCTTCTCAGCGTTCTCACCCTGGGCGAATACCGCCACACGTACCGTCTTGCCGGTACCGTTGGGGAGCACGGTGGAACCACGAACGACCTGGTCAGACTTACGAGCGTCAATACCCAGGTTAACCGCCACGTCAATGGACTCCACGAACTTGGCGCTGGCCAATTCCTTCATCAGGCCCAGCGCCTCATCGGCAGCATAAATCTTGCCGGCTTCCAGCTTTTCACGGAAGGCTTTCTGTCTCTTGGTAATCTTGGACATTAGTTCACACCCTCGGTTTCCAGACCCATGCTACGAGCACTGCCGGCGATGGTACGCACGGCGGCGTCCATATCAGCTGCGGTCAGGTCGGCCATCTTAATGGTAGCGATTTCTTCCAACTGGGCACGGGTAACCTTGCCAACCTTGCGGGTGTTGGGCTCGCCACTACCCTTGGCAATGCCAGCGGCCTTGCGAAGAAGCACGGCAGCGGGAGGGGTCTTGGTGATGAAGGTGAAACTGCGATCGCCGTATACGGTGATCACGACCGGAATCGGCATACCCTTTTCAATGCTGTCAGTCTTGGCATTGAAGGCCTTGCAGAATTCCATGATGTTGACGCCATGCTGACCCAGCGCCGGACCTACAGGCGGACTAGGGTTGGCGGCTCCAGCGGGTACTTGCAACTTAATGTATCCCGTTACTTTCTTAGCCATGATATTTCCTCTTTGGGTTCAAACGCCTGTTTAGGGCTCCCCATCATTTCCATTTCGAACCTGGCGGAAAAACTCCCGACCAAGCCCATGCTTTCTACGATCAGGTCTTTTCTACTTGACCAAATCCGAGCTCAACCGGCGTGGAACGACCCAGGATCTGCACCGCCACACGCAACTTGCTCTTGTCGTAATTGACCTCTTCAACCACTCCATTGAAGTCGTTGAAGGGACCATCGTTGACGCGAACAACCTCGCCAACCTCAAACAATATTTTCGGACGCGGCTTGTCGACGCCCTCTTCCACTCTCTGAAGGATGGCGTTGGCCTCCTTCTCGGAAATCGGTGCAGGGCGATCCGAAGACCCGCCAATAAAACCAAGCACCCTGGGAACTTCTTTCACCAGGTGCCAGGTGTCATCGTCCATTTCCATCTGGACCAACACGTAACCAGGGAAAAACTTGCGTTCGCTACGACGCTTCTGGCCTTCGCGCATCTCCACCACTTCCTCGGTAGGAACGAGAATCTCACCAAACTTGTCTTCAAGTCCGGCGAGCTTGGCGCGCTCTCTCAAGGATTCAGCTACCTTAAACTCGAAATTCGAGTAGGCATGGACCACGTACCAGCGCAACGCCATAAGCCTAGCCTCCCTGGCCAGTTAGCAGACGAGTCGCCCAGAGCAGGAACATATCCAGCACCCAGAAGAACACGCCCATCACCAGCACGAAAATTATTACCGCCATAGTGGTTTGCATGGTCTCCTGGCGGTTAGGCCAGACCATCTTGCGAACTTCTATCCGCGAACCAAGAATGAAGTGCCACAGCTCTCTGCCGGGCGTAGTCATCATGGCTGTCGTGAGACCAGCAATCGTGGCAACAATCACCACAAGTGCTCGCACCACTGCGGGCAGCTCAGGAAAGTAATAAAACGCC
>Ga0102815_10001366_pt1 | contig 15367 bp, 8 predicted proteins | sample ColrivemetaGS759_FD_79113 | JGI IMG/M metagenome (GOLD analysis project Ga0102815, IMG submission 79113) | Estuarine microbial communities from the Columbia River estuary - Ebb tide ETM metaG S.759 | ecosystem: Environmental > Aquatic > Marine > Intertidal zone > Estuary | place: USA: Columbia...
ACCTCCTTGTAGATCCACGGGTGACCACGCAGGTACCACCTGCGTCCCTTGCCCGTCAACGTCATCTTTCCCATTGAAGCTCTCCGCGATCGTGGCGAGGCGAGCGGCGTCCACGAGCAGGCCTCTTGCCGACCGGGAGCCGCCGCGAGAGCGATCGGGCCCGGGAGGATATCGTCAGTCGACCCGGACGAGGCGCTTGAATCGCGGGTCGTCCCTGAGGGAGGCGAGATCCGGATCCTCGGCGGCCCATTCCTGCTGACGGGCCCGGGACGCGGGCGTCGCGTGGTTCTGCTCCAGTTCCGAGCGCAGGTACTCCAGGGCCTCCTCCACGTCCCCAAGGAGAGCGTGGGTGCACGCCAGGTTGTACCAGGTCCCCGGTCCAGGCTGGATCGTGCGCAGCAGGGCTCGCGCCTCGGTCTCGGAGCCGCTACGAGCCCGGTAGCAGGCGAGGAGCGTCCGCATGAACTCATCCTTCCGGATGGCATAGGCCCGCTCGTAGTACTCGCGGGCACGCTCCGGGGCCTTCAGCTTGACGTTAGCGTTGACCGCCAGGCTCACCAGTGCAGAGGCCTGCATGTTGCGAAACCCGGAGACCGCCGCCGCCGAGGCGCCGTTCTCCAGGAGCTGCTTCTCGATGTCCTCGATGCGCTCCACCGCGCGCAGGAGGACCTCCTCGGCTTCATCACCGAGTCCCTCATCCGTGTACGCGCTCCCCTGGAGCAGCTGCGCCCGCGCGATGCGCTCGTGCCCGACGAAGAACCACCAGTTGGAGATCCCGCGCGACTCGATGTCCTCCTCCAGGCGCTTCGCAACCTCCCGAGCTTCGACACCGCGCCCCTCCTCGGTCAGGTCCTGCGCGTACCAGAGCGCCGCGCTGCCGGGGATTCGGAGGTCCCGCACCCAGCTGCGGTCACCCGCACGCGGGGCCTGCTGCGCGGCCTGGGCCGCGCCCATGCGCATGCGCTGAAGCCGCTGGAGGGCCTCGTACTCGGGCTCGGGGAGCAGCCCCGGAGCGCGGCGCTGCGCGCGGCGGTAGGCCGCGTCAGCCTCCTCTACGGCGGCCTCCAACCCCGTCAGCCGGGCGGTTCGCATGCGCTCCAGGAGCTCACGCCGCTGGGGGTCCATCAGGGGATCCGTCAGCGCCTTGAGGAGCGTCGAGTCCGCCGCTCCCTCCAGGGGCTCGAAGCCCGGGAGCTCGCCGGGGGACACGGTGGCGAGGGTCCGGCCGAGGGCGCCCTCCAGCCGGACGATCGTGCCTCGATCCAGTGATCGGAACGCCGCCCCCACGCTCGAGGAGCTGGCGAACCCCCGGCGGCCGAAGAGGAGCCGATAGGGCGAGAGGTCGGCGGTGAGCAGACCGTCCCAGCCCGTGGTCACGTCCCCCTCGACCTCGGCGAAGATCGCCTGGGCCTCCAGGTGAACCAGGTGCGCGGAGCGAGCGCGCTCAAGGGCGCCGAGCCCGGGATCGCCCCGAGCCACCATCGCCAGGGTCCGCGCCACCTCGGTGACGGCGCGCTGGTGTAGGAGGTCAACGTGGCGGAGACGCTCCGGGCGTGACAGCAGGTCGCGCCGCTCGGAGAGGGCCACATCGAGGGCGCCCGCCGCGCTCGAGAGCGAGTCGGAGGCGGCCGCGTGATCCCCCAGCGCGATCTCGGCGATCCCCTTGAGATAGAGCCCACGGAACAACCACAGCTGAGACTCGAAGGCATCCGTGCGCGCGCTGGGGCGGAGCATGAGCCCCCTGGACCGAACCAACTCTCTCGCCGCGAGGAGCGCGCCGGCGGCGTCGCCCTCGGCTGCCAGGCAGATCCGAGCGCGCTGGTAGAGGGCCACATCGCGCTCGATCCCCACGCCGCCCAGCTCGCCGAGCAGGACGGAGGCTCGGCCTGGAACCGCGGAGTCGATCAGCCTGGAGACCAGCCGATCGAAGGCCTTGCGGGCGGCGAGGCGGACCTCGACGGACGGGTGTCGGAGGCCAAACACAAGGGGCGCATGATCGGCGGCAGTGACGGCAGGCTCATCGGCGAGCCACTGGCCATATCGAGGAAAGAGCTCGACCAGAACGGCCGAGCGAGGCCGGTCCTCGCTCGCCGTCGAGCGGCGAACCAGGTCGCAGAGGGGCTCGAGGCCGCCAGCGGCCGTCGCCAGCGCGCGCGCCGCGGCCACGGCGACCGCGTCCATGTCGTCCCGGGTCAAGGCGCCGAGCTCGGCGGACGCTCGCGGACCACCAATGCGGCCGAGCGCCTCGACCGCGGCCACGATCACCCGCCGGTCGGAGTCCAGCGTGGAGACCCGGGCCAAGGCGTCCACTCGTTCACGCCTCGCTGTCCCCCCAAGGTCCGGCCTCGCGAGGAGCCGCGCGGCGATGACGCGGACGTCGGGGTCCCTGTCGGCGAGCAGCGGCAGCGCCTCCAAGATCCGGCTGGACGGGAGGGACTCCGCGAGCCGCTCGGCCAGCTCGGCACGCCCCTGCCGATCCTCCTCCATGAGCTGCTCCATCAGCGCCGCGGCGGCGAGCGGCTCCTGCGGGGGCTTCGACGCTCCCTCCTGGACCCCTCTTTCCACCCCCACGCGAAGCTCTCCACCGAGCACCGCGCGCGCAGCATGCGCCGGGCCGGAGGGTGGCGTCGAGAGAGTCGCCAGGGCACAGAGGAGCAGGTTCAACATCCCTTGGGGACTCTACCAAGGCAGGGCGCTCATCGAGGCTTCACCGGCTCGGAGGCACCTCACCCTTACTCCTGGGGCTCCGCGGCTCGCTTCTGACGATAGGCAAACGCCCGCCGCGAGAGCCCGATGCGACGTGCTGCCGCGGCCACGTTGCCCCTCGACTCCTCGAGCGCCTCTGCCATCACCGCCGCGTCCAGCTCGTCAAGACCGACGCCCGACGCGAGGGCCTGCCGAGCGAGCTCGCTCGCCCTCCCTCGGATGGTCTCTTCCAGGAAGTCAAAATGCGCCCCATTCAATGGTGCCTCGGGCGGCACCGTCGCACCGCCCAGGACCAGAGCGCGCTCCAGGGCATTCTCCAACTCCCTGAAGTTCCCCGGCCAGGGATGGGCCCGGAGGGCGTCGACAGCCTCAGGGGAGAGGGTGCGAACGGGGACGCCCAGGCGGGCGGCCACCTCAGCCACGAGGCCGGAGCAGAGGCCCTCGAAGCTCTCGTCCCCTGCTCGTGTCCTCAGGGGCGGCACGGAGAGCGGTACGACCGCCAGGCGGAAGTAGAGGTCCTCCCTGAAGGCCCCCTGCTCGACGGCTTCGCGCAGGTCACGCGCCGAGGTCGCGATGACGCGGACGTCCACAGATCGCCCCGCCTCGGCCCCCAGCGGCTCGACCACCCGCTCCTGGAGCACTCGCAGCAGCTTGACCTGGAGGTCGAGGGCAAGGGTCTCCACCCCCTCGAGGACCAGCGTCCCTTCGTTGGCGAGCTCGAACCGCCCCAGCCGCGCCCCTGAGGCGCCCGTGAAAGCACCGGCTTCGTGCCCGAAGAGCTCCGCCTCGATCAGCGTCGAGGCGAGGGCCGCGAGTTGAACGGCCACGAACGGTCCGGCTGCTCGGGGGGAGCGATCGTGCAAACGCCGGGCAGCCCGGCTCTTGCCTGCGCCGCTCTCTCCGGTGAGAAGGACCGTCGCCGGAACGACGGGGCCAGGAAGGCCCGAGGCCGCCACGCGGTCCAGATCGGCCTCGAACGAAGTCCAGGCGGTCTCCCCGCCGCCTCTGGGGCTTGCGGGCGCTCCGGCACCAGGGGACTGGGGATCGCGGGAATCGGTGTTCATCGTCGGATCTCGGGCGGGGGCCGATATGCGCCGGAGAGGCGTCACTGAAGGCCCCTGGAAGCGGGCTGGCAGAGGTTGACTCCCCGGACCCCCTGGACCAAACTACGCGGCGCCTGAAGACCCTACAAACTCTCCTGGACACCGCGCATTCGCAGCCAGCCTCCTTCTCAACCTGGAGCTGACGGCCTCCGCGCAGCGGAAGGAGCGGGGATTGCCCCGCTCCTTTTCTATTGCCCCGACCTCGAGCCATGAACCCCGAGACCCTCCTCCAGACAATCGACGCGCTCCACGCGATGAAGAACATCCCTCGGGAAGTCATCTTCCGCGCCCTGGAGGAGTCGATGGCCGCTGCCGTGCGCAAGCGCTTCGGCGAGGGCGAGGACCTGATTTGCACCATCGACCGTGAATCTGGAGAGGTCACGATCGAGGACGACGAGGGAATCTACGAGTTTGACATGGAGGATCTCGGGCGGATCGTCGCCCAGACGGTCAAGCAGGGATTCACCCAGCGCGTCCGCGAGGCCGAACGCGACGTCTTCTATGACAAGTACGAGGCGCGGGTCGGCCAGCTCATCAGCGGCGAGGTCCAGCGCTACGAAGGTCAGGACCTCATCGTCAGCCTCGGCGACGTGGAGGCGAACCTGATTCGCGAGGATCGGGTTCGCGGCGAGACCTACGCGCCGGGCGACCGGATCCGGGTCATCATCGTGGAGGTCCGCAAGGACGGCAGCCGGATCAAGGTCCTGGTCAGCCGCACCCACCCCGACCTCGTGCGCCGGCTCTTCGAGCTCGAGGTCCCTGAGATCGCGGACCAGATCATCGAAATCAAGCGGGTCGTTCGCGAGCCGGGCTACCGCACGAAGATGGCGGTCCTCTCCAGCGACCCGAAGATCGACGCCATCGGCGCCTGCGTTGGCGTCCGCGGCTCGCGCATCAAGGCCGTGATCGACGAGCTCCGCGGCGAGCGCATCGACATCATCCGCTGGAGCGACTCCCTCGAGACTCTCGTCATGAACGGGCTCGGGCCGGCCAAGATCCACCTGGATAACATCTATCCCCACGTCGACCGCCACTCGGTGACGGTGCTCGTGGACGAGGAGCAACAGTCCCTCGCCATCGGCAAGCGCGGTCAGAACGTCCGCCTCGCCAGCCGCTTGTGCGGCTGGGAGATCGACATCAAGACCCGCGAGGAGTACTTCGACAACGCAGAAGCCGCCCCGGCTGAAGGCGAGACCGACGGTGCCTCCGAGGCCCCCGCTGGTGACCTTCCCGAGACGGATGCTGTCCCCGCAGCGGCCCCTGGCGAGCCCACTACGGCCGATTCTGCGGCTGTCGAGGAACCGCCGGCTCCCCCGGCAGCGTCCTGACGCCAGCCCGAGCACCCAGAGCCCATCCCACCATCGTGATTGTCTCCCGCCATGAAGCCTGAGGATCGCGCGCCGCAGCGCGCTCACTCCTCTGGCCCTCCAACGCCCCCCAGTACACGCCACTTCGTCCGCTTCAAGGACGATCTCTCAGCCCGGACTAGGTGATCTTCACGCTGGCCGATCTCAGAGAAGACCACGGCCAGCCCGGCGCTCTCCACCCCCCCGAGCGCCCCAAGAACCCACCACCGAAAGTTTGAGCGACAAGGTACGCATCCACGATCTCGCGAAGAAGTACGGCATGCCCGGCAAGGACCTGGCGTCCAAGCTTCGAGACTTCGGATTTAGCAAGGCGAAGAGCCACATGTCCGCCCTGGACCAGTTCGAGCAGGTCCAGGCCGAAGGACTGCTTGAGGCCAACGGCATTTCTCCCACCGAGCCCGCCGAGGCGACGGCCGATGAGAGCGGTGGCCTCCGGGTCAAGAAGCGCAAGAAGGCGGCGGCCGCGGATGAGAACGACGGCGCCCTCGCTGGCCTCCCCGGCCTGAAGCGCCGGAAGAAGATTCCGGCCCCCGCGCCCGAGGTCGCCCCTGTGCAAGCCCCGGCAGCGGAGGCTCCCGCTCCGGTGGCTCCGCCCGCGGAGATTCCCGCTCCTGTGGCTCCGGCCGCAGAGGTTCCCGCTCCTGTGGCTCCGGCAACTGCCGCTCCGGCTGCTGCGGTTCCCGCCCCCGTGGCTCCGGCCGCTGCGGTTCCTGCCCCCGTGGCTCCGGCCGCGCAGGTTCCCGCTCCCGTGGCTCCGGCCCCTGCGGAGGCACCCGCTGCCGCAGCGCCCGCACCCGAGGCGGTGACTCACGCTGCGGAAGCACCCGCGGTCGAGGCCCCCGCTGCAGCGGTTCCCTCCGAAGCTCCGGCTTCCACCGAGCCCGCGCCCGCAGGGGAGGCCCCCGCAGTGGAGGCCCCCGCAGTGGAGGCCCCCGCAGTGGAGGCTCCCGCAGCGGAGGCCCCCGCTGGCGAAGCGGCGGCCGCGAGCGTCGCCGCCGGTGAGTCCGCAGCCGTGACCCCCGCCGCAGCTCCGAAAGCTGCGCCCGAGGGCGTCGCTCGCAAGGGCAACGTCGTTGGCTTCATCGATCCGTCGAGCTTCCAGCAGTCCTCCCCCAGCCGGAGCCGCCCGGATTCCCGCCGGCTCCAGTCCAAGGATGACGCGACGCCCGACGTGCGCCCCACCTTCGGACGGGATCGCAACCGCCAGGCCGGCCCCGCTGGGCCGCGCGGCAAGATGACCGCTGCGGAGCTTCGGGAGCGCGAGCAGGGCCGCTTCCTGCGGCGCAACCGCGCCGCGGGCGGGCCCCCGGGTCGACGGAGCAGTGGCGGTCGCGGCGGTAGCCGGGATCAGGTCACCGAGTCGCCCTACAGGGGCAGCACGGTCGCGATCGAGGAGCCGATCACGATGGCCAAGCTCGCCGACGGGCTCTCCCTCAAGAGCAGCGTCGTCCAGAAGCGAGCCCTAGAGCAGCAGCTCGGCATGTTCACCCTGAACACGACCATCGACAGCGACACCGCGACTCTCCTGGCCTCCGAGTTCGGGGTCACGCTTGAGATCAAGCAGGAGGTCACGGCTGAGCAGCTGATGATCGACGAGGTCGCGAAGAAGCGGAGCGAGATCGAGGAGGAGCTCCTCTTCGAGCGTTCGCCCACCGTCGCGTTCCTCGGCCACGTCGACCACGGCAAGACGACGCTCATCGACAAGATCCGCGAGACCAAGGTCGCGGACAAGGAGTCCGGCGGCATCACCCAGCACGTCGGCGCGTACCAGGTCCAGACCCGCCTGGGGCACACGGTCACCATCGTCGACACGCCGGGCCACCAAGCCTTCACCGCGATGCGCGCCCGAGGCGCGAAGGCGGTGGACATCGTGGTGCTCGTGGTCGCCGGAGACGACGGCGTCAAGCCGAGCACCGTGGAGGCCATCGCCCACGCCCGTGTGGCCGGGACGCCCATCGTGGTCGCCATCAACAAGAAGGACCGCCCCGAGTTCAACGCGAACTCCGTGATCCAGCAGCTGATGGGCCAGGAACTGGTGCCCGAGCAGTACGGCGGTAAGACCGCCATGTTCGAGACCTCTGGTATGACCGGGGACGGGATCGAGGAGCTCCTCGAGCACATCTTCCTCATGGGCGAATCCGAGCTCGGGCTCCGCGCCCACCCGGACGGCCCCGCCGCCGGTGTGGTCCTCGAGGCTGAGATCCAGCAAGGCCGGGGCATCATCGCCCACCTCCTGGTCCAGGACGGCACGCTCAACAAGGGCGACGTCATCCTCGCCGGCGAGGGCTACGGCAAGGTCCGCCAGATCATCAATGACCGCGGCAAGACCCTGAAGGTTGCCGGCCCGTCGACCCCCGTGTCGGTCACCGGCCTCGACGCCCTCCCCGGCGTCGGACAGCCCTTCCACGTCATCGAGACCCTCGCGCAGGCCAAGGAGATCGCCCAGGAGCGTGAACGGACCAGCCGGGCCAAGATGCTCGCATCGAAGCGCGAGCCGAGCCGGGAGCTCGAGGCCATCCTCGGTTCTGCCCCCAAGACCGAGCGCGAGGTCATCAACGTGATCGTCCGCGCGGACGTCCAGGGCTCGGTCGAGGTCATCCGCCAAGAGATCGACGCGCTCGAGCATGACGAGGTCCAGGTCAAGCTGGTCCACGCCGGCGTCGGGCCCATCACAGAAAGCGACGTCGACCTCGCCTCCACATCGGACGCCCTGCTGATCGCCTTCCACGTCTCGGTCAACCCGAAGGCGCGCCAGGCGGCCGAACGCGGCGGGCTTGTGGTCCGGCGCTATGGCGTCATCTACGAGCTGCTCGACGACCTCCGCCGCGTCATGGAAGGCGCGCTGAAGCCGGAGTACATCGAGGAGATCATGGGTCACATCGAGATCCGGAGGCTCTTCAAGTCCTCCAAGATCGGCCTGATCGCAGGCTGCATGGTCACCGACGGCACGGTCAAGCGCAGCAACAAGGTGCGCCTGATCCGCGACGGCACCGTGGTCTACACCGGCCAGATCGGATCGCTCCGGCGCGAGAAGGAGGAGGCCAACGAGGTCCGCTCCGGCTTCGAGTGCGGCATCGTCCTCAAGGACTTCCGCGATATCCGCCTGGAGGACGTCGTCGAGGCGTATCGCATGAAGGAGATCAAGCGGTCGCTTTGATCAGACGGCGCCGCGGCCCAGCGGCGCTCGACACGGGCGGGGCACCATCGGTGCCCCGCCTGTCGTAGTGAGAGCCTCAAGGCTGCCCGAGGAGAAGTAAATATGGCGAACCCGCGCACCATTGCCCGCATCGAGGCCGCGATCCAGCGACGCGCCGCCCACTGTCTCCAACACGAGATCTCGGATCCCCGTGGACAGTTCATCACGATCGTCCGCGTCGAGCTCAACTCGGACCTCTCCGTCGCCAAGCTCTTCTACTCCGTGCTGGGGAGCTCGTCCGAGCGCTCCCAGGCGGCTCAGATGCTGGAGCACGCCACTGGCTTCATCCGCAAGCAGGTGGGACGCGTCCTCGAGACCCGGTCCATCCCGGTCCTCCGCTTCCTGGAGGACACCACAGCGTCGGATGCCGAGCAGATGGACGACATGATCACCAAGGCCCTCCACCGGGACCGCCAGATCCGCAGCCAGGATGAGGTCTCGGCGGAGGCCTCCGCCCAGGCTGCCCCCCCCCAGGGAGACGCCCCCGAGGGTGCTGCCGCTGAAGAGGCACCCTCGGACCCGGAACCCGGCCCCACCCCCTCCTGAGGGGACGGGCGAGGACCGAGCGGGCGCTCCCGCGGCGGCCTCGGAGTTCACCCGGTAGCGCCCCCGGCCCGAATGGGCCGGAGTGGTTCGCACCAGCCGTGTCGATCGCTGCGGCCCGGGTGGATCGCTCAGGCCTGGGTCCGATCATTCAGGGACGGGTGAGGGCCCTCCCGACGCCCTGCTCGTTGAGAGGCCCCAATGGGGTGGCGGGCGAGCCCGCTTCCCTTGGTCCGTTCGCCGTGGTCCGCTCGCCGTCAGCGGCGTCGCCAGACCACCCCATCGGGGGTGTCCTGGAGCTCGATGCCGAGCGCCGTGAGGGCATCCCGGGCCGCATCCGCCGCGCCCCAGTCCTTCGCAGCCTTGGCCGCCGCTCGGGCCTCGATGAGGGCCTCGACCTCAGCGTCTGCGCTCTGGGCACCGGTCTCAATGAACCCGAGGACCGAGTTGGCCCGCTCCAGCCAGGCCATGGCCTCCCGCGCGACGTCCGCGCCGAGCGCGCCGTCGAGGAGCGGCTTGCGAAGCCCCTCCAGCGCGGCCAGGGCTACCGGCATGTTCAGGTCGTCGTTCATCCCCGCCTCGAAGCCTCCGATGGCGGCGGCGAGCGTCTCGCTTCCGGCCCCCTCCTCGGCGGACGCGCCGCCTTCGAGCACCCGGTGCAGCAGCACCGCGATCTCGTCGAGGTTCTCGAGGCGGGCCCGGATCTCATCCATGATCGCCCACGTGAAGTTGATCTGGGTCCGGTAGTGACCGCGGACGAGCGCAAAGCGCAGGTGGCGCGGCTCGAAGCCTCGGCCGACCACGTCGGGCAGCGTGTAGACGTTTCCCAGGCTCTTGCTCATTTTGCCGCCATCGACCTGCAAGAACTTGGCGTGCATCCAGACCTCCGCGAGCGGGACGCCGTTGGCGCACGCGCTCTGGGCGATCTCGCACTCGTGGTGTGGGAAGACGTTGTCCTCTCCGCCGGTGTGGATATCGACCCGCTCACCCAGGAGCGCCTTCGCCATCGCCGAGCACTCGATGTGCCAGCCCGGGAAGCCGTCCGCGCCGAAGACGGTGTCCCACTTCATCAGGTGCGCCGCGTCGCTCTTCCAGAGCGCGAAGTCGGCGGGGTGCCGCTTCTCCTGGTTGACCTCCACGCGCTTGCCAGCTTCGAGGTCGTCCACGCGGTTGCCTGAGAGACGCCCGTACTCGGGGAAGCTCGTGACGTCGAAGTAGACGTTGTCTCCGACCCGATAGGCGTGGCCCTTCTCGATCAGCGCCTCGACCATCTCGACCATCTCATCGATGTACTCCGTGGCTCGTGGCCGGGCCATGGGCTCCTTCACCCCGAGCGCAGCCATGTCTTCGAGGAACATGGCGGTGTACTCACGGGTGATCTCGAAGGGGTCCTTCTTCTCCGCCCGCGCGCGGGCCTCGACCTTGTCCTCGCCGGAGGAGTCCGCCTCCGCATCATCGGTGAGATGCCCGACATCAGTGATGTTCATCACCTGCCGGACGTCGTAGTCCAGGTACTCCAGCCACCGCCGCAGGATGTCTGCGAAGAGGAAGCTGCGGTAATTGCCGATGTGGGGGCGCCCGTAGACCGTCGGCCCGCAGTTGTACATGCGGACCACCCCGTCCTCGATAGTCGAGAGCGGGGCCTTGGATCGGGTGAGTGAGTTGTAGACGTGGAAGGTCAAGGGTCGTGGAGCAAGCGGGGCTTCGTAGACTCGGGGCCCGGGAGCGTCTCCGGGCTCAGGCCCCGTCGATGGAGCGCCGCCCTCGGACGCACAAGGTACCGATTCGGCGCCCAGATGACCTCGCCCAGTCCAGCTCACGATCGCCAGGAACCCGGCGAGCACGGTTCGTCCGGCACTCCTGACCTGGAGTTGCTGGCGCAGCACGGCCTCGGGAACACCAGCCGCGTCTGGCGAGCTCGGGTGCTCGCGCCCTGGGGCCCGTTCGCCGAGGGCGATGACGTGGCCGTCAAGATCCTGCGGCCAGAGCTCGCCGAGGATCCTGACGCTCTCGGCACCCTCCGGCGCGAGGCGCGCGTCTCGGAGGACTTTGCCCACGCGGCGGTCGCCAGGACCTACCAGCTCGTGGAGACAAGGCCAACGCCGCCCCTCGCCGACGGCGCCGCCGCAACGGAGGGGGCCCAGGTGGACGCAGGCGCGAGGCGCCCCTGGCTGCTCCAGGACTTCATCCCTGGCGTCTCCCTGTCGGAGGAGCTCGAGGCGGCTGGCGCTCTTCCCGAACCCACGGTGCGAGCGATCGGCGCCCGGCTGGCTTCGGCCCTGGCCGCGCTTCATGAAGCCGGCTGGGTCCACGGCGATGTGAAGCCCGACAACGTGCGGCTCGACCGCGATGGTCGGGCGAGCCTCGTGGACCTCGGGCACTCGGAGCGCGAGGGCGCGACGGAGGCCGCCCTCGGGACGCCCCGGTTCCTCGCCCCGGAGCGCGAACGCGGCTCCCAAGCGGCCTCGACCGCGGACACCTTTGCCCTCGGCGCGCTGCTCTTCGAGATCGCCGTGGGGTCGCCGGCCTGCGGCGTACCACCCGACCTCAAGCGTCTCCGATCCGGTGGCGTCTCTCCGCCGTCGGACGTCGTCCCGAGGCTCTCGCCGCTGCTCGACGCGATCGTGCTCGCGTCGCTCGCGCCGAGGCCCACGGCTCGCCCAACTTGCGCCACTGTGGCCCGTGTCCTCGAGGAGGGCGAGGCGTCGCCGTGGTGGCGGGCGCGCCTTTCCGAAGGGGCCGGCGACCGTGCTGAGGGGACCCCCTGGGCGGGCCGGCACGACCTCCCCCTCGCCGGCCGACACATGGAGCTCGAGCAGCTCTCCGGGGCCTGGAGCAGGGCCTGCGAGGGCGGCGCCGTGGCCCTCCTGCGCGGCGAACGCGGCGTGGGCAAGTCGCGCCTGGTGACGGAGTTCGTGCACCTCATCCGACGCCGCTCCGAGGCCCCGCCCATCTACATCTACGGGCGCTGTGAGCGGGTCACCGAGGAACGCCCCGGCGCCACGCTCCTGACCCTGGTCCGGCGCTGGCTCCACCTCCCCCAGGACGTCGCACCCGGGGAGCGGTCCAGGGCCCTCCTCGAGGCGGCGGTGACGCCCCCCATCGCCCGCACCCTCATCAACGCCCTGGACCCAGGCGCACGCACGCATGAGGACCAGGAGGTCACCGAGGCCGCCGCTCTCGGCGAGTGGATGCTGGCCCTGGGGAGGTCGCGCCCGACGATCCTCTTCCTGGACGACATCAACTTCGCCGGTTCGACGACGCTCGACGCGCTCATGCGAGTCGCCCGCGGTCTGCAGGAGACGCGCCTGCTGCTGGTCCTCGGCGAGCGGAAACGCGCGGGGTTCCGACGGGCGGCGGGGCTGGCCGATCTGCGGCGGCGCATGCAGCCGTTCACGGTCTCCATCCCCCTCGAGCCGATCAGCGAGGAGGCCGTCCTCAGGATCGTCGAGCACACCTTCCACCACTCGGCTCCCCGCCTCCGGCTGGCGCGTGCCCTGCATGAGAGGACCGGCGGGGTCCCCGGGAGCATCGAGGAGGTCCTGCGCCTGATGGAAGAGAGGGGCTGGGCGCGCCCGATCGCCGGCCAGGGCCGAGGGCTCGAGCTCTTGATCTCCCCGGACGACCTCCCGCGGCCGAAGGGCATCCTCGAGGCGGTGAATGAGCGGCTCGCCACCCTCGAGGGCCGCGCACGGATCTGGCTGGAGCGCCTGGCCATCGTCGGGAGCCGCTTCGAGTCCACCCTGGTCTCGAGAGCCTGGGGGGGCGTCCCCGTCGGCACCCTGGAGGCCGTCTTCAGTCATCTCGTCCGCACGGGGTGGGTGGTGCCCTCGGGCGGACGCTACCGCTTCGCGGAGCCGATCGAGCGCGAGGAGATCCTCGCCAGGATGTCGCCGGAACGCCGGCGCCGCGGGCACCTCGCCGTCGCGCGCGCGCTGAGCGAACTCGAGGCTCAACGCGGCATGCGTCCGAGCTTTCGGCGCGCCTTCCACCTGAGGGAGGGCGAGGCCCTCACCGAGCTCCTCTCGATCCTACCTGGCATGCTCGAGCGCCTCGCGAGCGCTGGCCACCCCCACCGCCTCGCCACGCTCGCTGGCTGGGGGCTCGAGGCCCTCGACGTCAGGGAAGACGTTGGGGGTCCGCGGCGCCTCTTCCTGGAATCGCTCGCTGGGGCCGCAGACCGCCTCGGAGAGCGCGCCGAGCAGCGGGCGGCCCTGGACGGGCTTGGCGAGCTCGAGCTGGACCTCGAGCGACGACCTGCGGAGGGCGCGCGCGTCTACCTGCTTCACGCGCGCTTCTCTATCGGTGGCGGAGAGTTTGGACTGGCCCGGGGGCTCCTGCGCAACGCCGAAGACCTCGCCAACCGAGCCGCGCGGAGCAGCGCAGCCCGAAGCCATCAGCTGGCCTCCGACCGCTCGGAGATCGCTCGCCTGTCGGGGCGGATCGCCCTGGAGCACGGCGATCTGGTCGAGGCACGGCGCCGAGCCAAGGAGGCCGCAGCCCTCGCCCCCGACCCGGTCGCGAGCGCCCACGCGGACATCCTCGACGCCCTGATCTTCATTCACGAGGGCGACCCCGAGGCTGCCCTCGTGACCCTCACACGCCTGAGGCGCTCCCTGCGGCGCAATGAGCGGAGCCTTGGGGCGACGGCCGCACGGGCGGAGTCCAGTCTCGTTGCGGGCCGCGCCTGGCGACTCATCGGCCGCCTTCGAATGGCTGACCGCGCCTTCGAAAGGGCCGGAGAGCTCGCTCTTCGCGGCGGCGAGGGTCGGATCGAGGTGGAGGTGGCCGCGCGGCACGGCCGGCTGCTGGCCGACGTGGGGCGAGAGCGTGAGGCCGAGCTCATGCTGCGCGACGCGCTCTTCGCCGCGCGGCGAACCGAGGACCGCAGGGGTGAGGCGACCGCCTCGCTCTTCCTGGGGATCCTCGTCGGTGAGAAGGGCCTAAGCGGCGCTGCGGACCTGATCCGCCGTGCCCACCGCCTCTCGACCGCGCTCGGGCTTCAGCGGCACCTGGCGCTGACCGTCGCTGTGGAAGCCCGCCTGGCGCGCGAGAGCGGCGACCGACGGGAGGCCCTGCGATTCGCCCGGCAGGCGCACGCGCTGGCCGACGAACACGGCGCCGAGTTGCCGGATCGGATCGTCATCAGCGCGACCCTCTCGCTCGCGCTGACCGAGGCCGGGCAGACCAAGCGCGCGATTCAGGTGCGCCGGAGTATCGAGCGCAGGATTCGGTCCGACAACGAGCGGCTCGGCTCGCGACTCAAGCGCCGGCGCCACCTGCGCTGGACCCGCGCCCTGCTGGAGAGCGCGCTCTCCGCCGACGGCCCGCTCTATCCCCGCGGCGCGCTGGGAAGCTAGGAGCCGCCGCCCGCGGCGCGGGCATCCACCGAGCGGCCGAAGGTCCGCTCGAGCCACCACCCGACCCCGTGCAGCAGCCCGCCCTCGCGCGCTCCCTCTTCGACCCCGCTGAGCCAACGGCGCAGATCGGCAGACTTGACGCCGTAGGCCCGGAGGAAGCGAGTCGCTCCTCGGGCGCCCACCACAGGGCCGTACTCGCGCTCCCGCCGCGCCACATGCCTCCAGAGACGGGCGAGGTTTCGGACCCGCGCGGCCTCTGTCAGACCACCGGGACCCGCGGTCCGAGAGCGGTCGAGGTCGAGGATCCAGGCCTCCCCCCAGCACCCCTCGTGCAGGAGGATGTTCGCCGGCTGCAGGTCAGCGTGCATGCACCCCGCGTCATGGACGAGCTTGACCAGCGCGCCCGCAGAGTCGAGCGCTCGCCGGAGATCACCCTGGGTACGCTCTCCGCGGCGGACCGCTCCAAGGAGGTGACCGAGGTCCAGCGTGCCGCCGATGCGCTCCGTGACCAGCGTCAGCTCGAAGCCCGACGGGAAGACCGGGACCGCGCGCGCGGCGAGCACCCGCGGGGTCGGCACCCCAGCGCCGCGGAGCGCCTCCGAGAGGAGGAGCTCATCAAACGGCCGGGAGGGGTCGCTGAACCTTCGGCCCGTGAGGACCCTCGCCAGGCCACCATGGCTGAAGCGGCGCGCGAGGTAGGGGACACCGCCGACGTCGAGCCTCCCGAGGGGCTCCCGGCCCGACTCGATCGCGTCCTCCAGCTCCGAGGCGCCGCCGGCGCGGTGCCGGCCGTCCGGCGAGAAGCCCGAGGCGAGCAGCGACTCCAGTTGGGCCTCCAGGCAGGCCATCACCCCGCGCTCTCCCTCGACGACCCGGAAGTCGTCGGGGAGCGCGGGTAGGCGCTGAGCGAGCCCCATGGCGAGGGGGATTACAGCCCTGCGCCGAATCCAGAGGGGGCGGAACCCGACTCCTCTTGACGAGCCGGCTTGCGGGACTCGGGCCTGGGCTCGGCCTTCTTCGGCTCAGGCTGCGAACGCGCCGGCTTCTCCGCGCGGGGCTCCTCTGCGCGGGGCTCCTCTGCGCGGGGCTCCT
>Ga0102815_10001370_pt1 | contig 15335 bp, 16 predicted proteins | sample ColrivemetaGS759_FD_79113 | JGI IMG/M metagenome (GOLD analysis project Ga0102815, IMG submission 79113) | Estuarine microbial communities from the Columbia River estuary - Ebb tide ETM metaG S.759 | ecosystem: Environmental > Aquatic > Marine > Intertidal zone > Estuary | place: USA: Columbia...
ACAAATGCTTTTCCATTAACAATAACTTCTCCAGTTGCATTTAAAGGCATAAAAAATCCGTAATCTTTAAAACGCACCATTACCTCTTCATCATTCTCTAAATCTAATCGCATCCAACATCCTTTTGTAGAACATACTTCGTTAATCTTAGCTGTAACTTTAGTTACAAGGGTATCTCCTTCAGCCATTGTTTTATATTTCTCAGCTAATTCTACTGCTTTAATTGCACCTTCAGCTTCTATCTTATCACCAAATGATGCGTAAGCAATTTCTTCGTTAACAGTTGAATTTTCTTCTGATTTCTTTTCGTTTTTACATCCAAAAGCAAAAGCGACAAGTACTAATACTACAAAAATATTTTTCATTTTATTAAAGTTTTTTATTCAATTTTTCAAGAGAATAAATATACACTTTTTTATGTATATCATCATTTCCTAAAGAGTTATAATTTATGTACTTTTGCCCTATAAAACAACATGTAATGACTCTATTAGATACTATAAAAATTACAAAAACTGAGAATTCAAAAATTAATGAGATTGATTTTGATAATCTGAGTTTTGGAAGTGTTTTTTCTGACCATATGCTAATAAGCACATACAGGAATGGTGCTTGGGAGACTCCAGAAATTACACCTTATAAACCAATTACTTTAGATCCTTCTTCTAAGATTTTTCACTATGGACAATCTATTTTTGAAGGTATGAAAGCTTATAAAGACAAAGATGAAAACATCTTTTTATTTAGACCTGAAGATAATTGCAAGCGTCTAAATATTTCTGCTAAACGTATGGCAATTCCAGAAATTCCAGAAGCCTTTTTTATGGATGGTTTAAAAGCATTACTAAAATTAGATAGTGATTGGATTCCTACAAAAGATGGTAGTTCGCTTTATATAAGACCTTTTATGTTTGCTAGTGGCAACGGATTTCATGCCTCTCCTGCTAATGAGTATAAATTTATTATTGCTACTGCTCCTTCGGGATCTTATTTCTCCGGAAAAGTTCGTGTTAGAATTGAAGAAAAATATGCGCGTGCTGCAAATGGTGGTGTTGGTTTTGCTAAAGCTGGCGGAAATTATGCTGGACAATTTTATCCTACTCAATTAGCCATAGATGCAGGTTACAACCAAGTAATCTGGACAGACGACCATGCTCATGAGTATATTGAGGAAGCTGGAGCAATGAATATTTTTATTAGAATTAATGATACATTAATCACAAGTCCAACTAGTGACAGAATTCTTGATGGTATTACTAGAAAAAGTATTCTTAAAATTGCTGAAGACCAAGGGATTTCTGCTGAAGTAAGAAAGATATCGGTAAGCGAAGTAATTGAAGCTGCTAAAAATGGAAGTTTAAAAGAGATGTTTGGAGCAGGAACTGCTGCAGTAATTTCTCCAATTTCAGGTTTTGGTTATAAAGATGAAGATTTTGAATTACCAGAATTAGAAAACCCTTTTGCTGCAAGATTAAAGAAACGTATAACTGATATTCAAACTAATAAAGCCGATGATAAATTTGGTTGGCGAATGAAAGTTTAATAACAAAAAAAGAGAAGCAATTTGCTTCTCTTTTTTTTTACTTATCTAATATCTCTTTAATTTTTGGTTTAAAGTAATTTGGGCCTTTTAATACCTTTCCATCTTCTCTATAAATTGGTTCGCCATCTTCACCTAACTTACTCATATTACTACGCTGAATTTCGTTAAATACTGCTTCAATCTTATGTTGTAAGCCATGTTCTATAATGGTTCCGCATAAAATATAAAGCATATCTCCAAGTGCATCTGCAACCTCAACTAAATCACCATCATTTGCGGCATCAAGATATTCCTCGTTTTCTTCGCGCATGAGTTTATATCGCAACATATTTTTATCTGTTCCAAGACTTGCTAATGGAGTTTCGCTATAACCTAATTTATAGGCTCTATGAAAATCTTTAACTGCTTCAATTTTATTTTTCATCTTCTATTATTCTAATTTTACATTACTTTTTTTATTAACCAGGAAGGGACTATTTTTAAAACCCAAGCAATTAAATTCCATCGCTTAGAAATATAAACACGTCTCTTTTTTCTTTTAATTGCCTTATAGATTTGCTTACTAGCTTTTTCTAAAGAAGCCATCCAAAATATTTCATCTCCTAATGCCATTCTAGTATCCACAAAACCTGGACGAATATCTGTAACAAATACTTTCCCTCCTTTAATTTCTTTAGTTTTAAAATACAACGATTCTAAGTAATTTACTTGAAAAGCTTTTGAAGCATAATAAGATGGTGCAAATCTATTTCCTCTTAAGGATGCTATTGAAGAAATTGACACGAGATGCCCAAACCCTTGTTCTTTAAATAGGTTAAAAGCTAAATCGTAAATTCGAGTTGCTCCTATGACATTAGTTTTTAATGTATCGTACTCTGTATTCCATTCCAGTTCTGGATTTTCAATACCAATCCCTGATGCGTGTATTATTAAATGAATCTCTTTAAGCTCGGAAACGATAGTATTAAAAATAATACTGGATTCAGAAACATCTTGAACATCAAAAGACTTCACTTCATAAGCTTCGGGGTTCTCTTCTTTAATCTGCTTTAGCAAATCTTTACGTCTTCCTGTGATTACAACTTTATAACCATCTCTAACAAGATATTTAGATAGTTGTTTTCCTATACCAGAGCTTGCACCAAAAACAATAGCGTTTTTCATTTATTTGCTTATTTTCGCATAACCTTTTAACCTAACTAAAGGCTTCTAAAAATAAACAAATATGTTTAGCCAAGGGCAAATAACTTTCGGAATATTATTCGCAATTGCTTTTACAGTTGCATTGATATTCGCTTATAGAAAAGATTTTAAGCTTCATAAAAAATACTACAAAGGAAGCATATGGGTTTTAATTGCTTTTATTGCCTTTATTGCAATGATTGCTTCTATTAAATTCTTTTTAGGATAATATTATCTAAACTTTATTATAAATGTAAGGTGAGAAAATTCTTTTTTATTAAATAGAATTTGCAATTTGATTATATTTACAATAACTAAAAAACTTCTCCTAAAATGAAAGCTTTAAAATATATAATTTTTCTTTTGCTGATATTGTTTATTGGCTCAAGTACCTATGTTGCTGTTCAACCAAATTCTTATGATGTATCTAGATCGAGAACTATTAATGCGCCTTCAGAATTAATCTATAATGAAGTCATCGATTTTAAAAACTGGTCTGACTGGTCTCCTTGGGTTGAAAAGGATCCTTCCTTAACATTCACTTACCCTGAACAAACAAGTGGTGAAGGTGGATCGTATTCTTGGGTTGGAAAAGATGGAACTGGCAATATGAAAACTTTAGCTGCAGTTGAAAATGATTCTATTTGGCAAGAATTAAAGTTTGAAGATTTTCCTGCATCTAATGTATATTGGAAACTCAATAAATCTGGACAGCGTACAGATGTAACTTGGGGAATGAAATCTGACAACATTTCCTTTATGATGAAATTCTTTGCTATAATTTATGGTGGAATGGATAAAATGATTGGTCCAGATTATGAACGTGGTTTAGAAAAATTGGATAGCCTAATTATAGATAGTATGTCTAAATATGAAATTACTATAAATGGTGTAAAAGAATATGGAGGTGGTTTTTATCTTTATAAAACAACCAATGCTACAAATACAAATATTAGTAGTACAATGGCTAAACAATATGGAAGTATTGGAGGTTATATGGCACAAAACCAAATTGCGATGAATGGTATGCCTTTTACAATTTATCAAGAAATGAACATGGAAGATGGCACTGTAATTATGAGTAATGCTATTCCTGTTAGTCAGAAAATTGACATTACTGATGATAGTGGTATTTTATGTGGTTACATTCCTAAAACTAAAGTTTTAAAAACAACCTTACAAGGAAATTATACAAACCTAACTCAAGCTTGGAGTGAAACTTTGGAGTACATTTCTAAAAATAATATTTTGCCTTCTGAATTAAAACCATTTGAGATTTATACAACAGATCCTGGTAAATTACCAAATCCAGCAAATTGGATAACTGAAATTTATATTCCAATTCAAGAATAAATGAAACAATTATTGCTTGTATTTATTGGTGGAGGTTTTGGTAGTGTACTTAGATTTATACTTGGCAAACAATTAAACTCAACAACTTCTGGAATTCCATGGGGAACTTTTACTGCAAATATTATTGGTAGTTTGTTAATTGGCATAATTTTAGGAATAGCAGCAAAAAATAATACACTTACACAAAACCAAACCTTGCTTCTTGCTACAGGATTTTGTGGTGGATTTACAACCTTCTCTACCTTTGCATACGAGAATCATGTGTTTTTAAAATCAGGTGATTTTGCAAGTTTTGCATTCTATACTATTGCAAGTTTTGTTGTTGGTTTTCTTTTAGTGTTTTTAGGTATCTATCTTGCTAAAAGTTTCTAATGTTTCTTATAAACCTTAACTCCTGCTTTAACTTTTATTGGTAAGTAATTTGCTCTGGGTACTATTGGACAAGAATACTTATCATTATAAGCACAATAAGGATTAAATGCTTCGTTAAAATCTATTTGTATTGTATTTCCTTCAGGTATGCTAATTTCAATATATCTACCTCCAGAATAACTTGTAACACCATTTGTATCGTCTAAAAAAGGCAAAAACAAATAGTCTTTATCTTCACTTTCAACATTTTGATAAATATTAAGATTGAATTGTTGTCCTTTTAATTTAAAATCCAATTCACCATAAACTTTATAAACAGGAAGTCTAGATGTTGAAGTTTTCATTTCAAAAGGTTGAGCATCTGGAGTTCTTTTTAAAATAGATTGAACAATATAAGTTGAATCAAATTTAAAAAATTCTAAACCTTCAAAATCTTTTCTGTCTTTATCTTTTAATGGTGAAGTTGAAGCGTCTTTAAAAAAAGCATTTAACTCTTTTTGATATTCTGTTTCTCCAAGAATTTGTTTCTTTTCTTGAGAACAACTCACTATTAATAAAAATATTAAGAGGGTTTTTAATCTTTTCATTGAATTAAATATTATAAGATAAAAATACAACTTCCAATTATTTTGTATAGTTTTGATGACCATAAATTATTAAAGATGTTACAAAACGTCACATTTTATAGAAAACAAACTACTACAAACTATTGTAGTTGGGCACTTTATATATTGTGATAATATAATTATAAAATATTACAATTAATAAAAGTCCGACTTCACAGTCGGGCTTTTTATTTTTACATCAACCAAAAATGAAAACACTACTCAACAATTATTTAGATACATTTAAAGGACTTTCTGGAGAAATCTGGTGGTTATCTTTAATTACACTAATTAACAGAGCAGGAACTATGGTTGTTCCTTTTCTGTCATTGTACTTAACTAAGAGTTTAGACTTTAGTTTGTCTGATGTTGGTTGGATAATGAGCGCCTTTGGAATGGGTTCTTTAGTAGGCTCTTGGTTAGGAGGTAAATTAACAGATCTTGTTGGTTATTACAGAATAATGGTAATTAGTCTAGTTGGATCTGGATTCTTATTTGTATGGTTACAATATCTAGATACTTTTAATGAATTAGTTTTTGGTATATTTATTTTACTTGCAGTTGCTGACATGTTTAGACCAGCAATGTTTGTTGCAGTAAATGCTTATAGTAAACCAGAAAACAAAACGCGATCGATTACTCTAATTAGACTGGCAATTAATCTTGGTTTTTCTGCTGGACCAGCAGTTGGTGGATTAATTATAGTTTCTTTGAGTTATGGCGGTTTATTTTGGATAGATGGTATAACATGTATCTTAGCAGGTTTATTGTTACTAAAGGTTTTACATCCTAAAAAAACTAAAACTTTAGATAGCATAGAAGTTAAAAATCCAAAATCTGCTTACAGAGATATTCCATATATTATTTTCCTCTTGTCAATGGTACTTTTTGGCGTAGCATTTTTGCAGTATTTTTCTACTATTCCGTTGTACTATAAAGATGTTCATATGCTTTCGGAAGATAAGATTGGTCTTATAATGGCAATGAATGGACTCTTAATCTGTATAATAGAAATGCCTTTAGTAAAATGGCTTGAAGATTCTAGCTTTAAAATTATTTCATTAATTCTTTTTGGAGGAATTCTAACTGCTTTAAGTTTTATAGTATTGAATTTAACTGGTTGGGTAGGCATTTTAATAATAGGAATGCTATTAATGACCATTGGAGAAATGATATCTTTTCCGTTTTCTAATGCATTTGCTATGCAGCGTGCAAAACGAGGAAATCAAGGAGAATACATGGCTTTATATAGTATAACTTTTGCTTTATCTCATATAATTGGGCATAATTCTGGTATGCAACTCATTGACAACTTTGGTTTTGATTTTACTTGGAATATCATGACTATTGTAATGGTAGTTTCGATTTTTATATTAGTTATTTTAAAGAAAAGTCTAGCAAGAGAAAATCAGACTTAGAACTATTAAACTCAATTATAATCTACTAATTGGGTTGTTTTCTATTACATTAGATAGAATAATTTGTGTTTTAGTTTCACCATAAGTAATTAACTGATCTATAAACGTTTCTAGGTGTTTTTGGTTATCTAAGACAACTTCCATAACTATATTTTCGTTACCTGTAATTCGATAACAATTTATAACTTCATTAAATGATTTTACTTTTTCTAAAAATGGCTTCAATCTACCCATAAATGCTCTTACTGTAATTAAAGCTCTTAATTGATATCCTGTAGCATATGGCGAAACATTCGCTATGTAAGATTTAATGATGCCTGAATCTTCCATTTTCCTAATGCGTTCTGCTACAGCAGGAGATGAAATCCCGACTTTTTTTGAAATATCTGTATTAGATTGTCTTGCATTTCTTTGAAGGCAATCTAATATTTTCCAATTAATAGAATCTACTTTCATTATTAAAGTTAATTTAAACTAATATAATAATTTTTAAAGTTATAAAGCACATATAGTATAATTATTAAATGTAGCTAAGGTTTTTAGAGCGTAATTTTGTATTAGTTATGAAATATTCAAACCACATCAATCTAGATCAATTAGTTATCTACCGAAAAGCGATAGATATATTTAAATTGTCGCGTCAAGTAGTTTCGTATATTTCTTATGATAAAGATGTCTTAACTTTAAATGCTTCAAACAATCAGATTGACCAATATGCCAATAATATTATAATGGATGCTTTAGGATTAGCTCCTAAAATAGCTGAAGCTGAGTTTCAAAAAAACCCAATAGTCAAATTAAAATATGCAAAGTCTATCGAATTATTTATTGATAGAATTTATCACAATTCTAAAATGCTTGAAAATACAAGAACTCAAGGAAAAGATTTTTTAAAACTATTAAGAAAAGAACTTATTCATCTTCGTGAATTACATATGCATTATGTGAATTCAATTTTATAATTAAAATAAGTTTTTAATTCCACATACATACTTGTTCATCTTTATCAGAATATCTATAAGTGTATTTCAAACTTAAAAAAGCACTTACATATTCCTTCTATACTGTCCTCCTACTTCAAACAATGCTTTCGTAATTTGTCCTAAAGAACAATACTTAGTTGCTTCCATAAGGGATTCAAAAATATTTTGATTATGAATAGCTTTATGCTGTAGGTCTTTTAATAATGCTTCAGTATTATTTGACTTTTGAAGATTCTCTAATGTTTTTATTTGGAACTGTTTTTCTTCTTCAGTTGCACGAATCACTTCAATTGGTAATATTGTTGGTGATCCTTTACTACTTAAGAATGTATTTACACCAATTATTGGAAATTCTCCATTATGTTTTAAAGTTTCATAGTACAAACTTTCTTCCTGAATTTTACTACGTTGGTACATAGTTTCCATAGCACCAAGAACACCTCCTCTTTCTGTAATTCTATCGAATTCTTCTAATACAGCTTTTTCAACTAAATCTGTTAATTCTTCAATAATAAACGAACCTTGAATAGGATTTTCATTCTTAGCTAAACCAAGTTCTTTATTGATTATTAGTTGAATTGCCATAGCACGACGAACAGATTCCTCAGTTGGTGTTGTAATCGCTTCATCATAAGCATTTGTATGTAACGAGTTACAATTATCGTAAATTGCATATAAAGCTTGTAATGTGGTTCTAATATCATTAAAGTCTATCTCCTGAGCGTGTAAACTTCGTCCAGAGGTTTGAATATGATATTTAAGCATCTGTGCTCTAGCATTAGCACCATATTTATGTTTCATCGCTTTAGACCAAATCTTTCTTGCGACTCGTCCAATAACTGCATACTCTGGATCGATTCCGTTTGAAAAGAAGAACGATAAGTTTGGACCAAATTTATTAATATCCATTCCTCTACTCAAATAATATTCTACATAAGTAAATCCATTAGCTAATGTTAAAGCTAACTGTGTAATAGGGTTTGCTCCAGCTTCTGCAATATGATATCCTGAAATTGAAACTGAATAGAAATTTCGAACATTATTTTCAATAAAATATTCTTGAACATCTCCCATTAAACGTAATGCAAATTCAGTAGAAAAAATACACGTATTTTGAGCTTGATCTTCTTTTAATATATCTGCCTGAACTGTTCCTCTTACTTGAGAAATGGTTTTAGCTTTTATTTTTTGGTAAACATTACTTGGTAGAACTTGGTCTCCTGTTACTCCTAAAAGCATTAAACCTAAACCATCGTTACCTTTAGGTAATTCTCCGTTATACTTTGGACGCTCTTTATCTATATATAGTTTTTGGATTTTAGCTTCTATTTCTTTTTCTAGCCCATTTTCTTTAATGTAAATCTCACATTGCTGGTCGATTGCAGCATTCATGAAAAAGCCTAACAACATAGGAGCTGGACCATTAATAGTCATACTCACAGAAGTCATTACATCTGCTAAATCAAAGCCAGAATAGAGTTTCTTAGCATCATCCAAACAGCATATAGACACTCCTGCATTACCTATTTTTCCATAAATATCAGGTCTTAAATCAGGATCGTTTCCATAAAGCGTCACACTATCAAAAGCCGTTGACAAACGTTTTGCTGGCAATCCCATACTTACATAATGAAAGCGTCTATTAGTACGTTCAGGACCTCCTTCTCCTGCAAACATACGTGCTGGATCTTCACCTGTTCTTTTAAAAGGGTATAAACCCGAAGTATAAGGAAATTCTCCTGGAACGTTTTCTTGTAAAGACCATCTTAAAATCTCTCCCCAAGCTTGGTACTTTGGTAATGCTACTTTTGGAATTTGAGAATGTGATAATGACTCTGTATGCGTTTCTATTTTAATTTCTTTATTACGAACTTTGAATGAATAGATTGGATTTTTGTATTGGTTTACTTTTTCTTCCCAACCTAATATCACTTCCCAATTATAATTATCTAGAGCTAATTTTACACGATCAAATTCTTTAATAAGTAAATTTAAGAATGATTTATCTATGTCATTCTGAGCTTGTCGAAGAATCTCATCTTCATTTAAACCTAATTTTCCGAAAAGAGACATCTCGACTGCGCTCGATGTGACATTAGCTACAGAGCAAATGGTCTTATATATACCGTAAAGTTTTTGAGCAATTTCTACTTGTTCATTCTCTTTTTTATCGTAAGCTCGATTATTCTCTGCTATTTCAGATAAATATCGCGTTCTAGCTGGTGGAATTACAAAAATCTTCTCACTCATTTCATTAGAAATAATGAATGTAGATTTTAAATCAGCTTTAGCTTTTTCAACTAACTTGTCCATGATAGCTTTATAAAGCGTATTCATTCCTGGATCGTTAAACTGTGAAGCAATTGTTCCATAAACTGGTAAATCATCTTGATGTACGTCCCAAAGATTATTGTTACGCATATATTGTTTCTTGACATCTCTTAATGCATCTTTAGCGCCTCTTTTATCAAACTTGTTTATTGCAACTAAATCCGCAAAATCAAGCATATCAATTTTTTCTAATTGTGTTGCAGCACCAAATTCTGGAGTCATTACATATAAAGAGACATCACTGTGTTCAATAATTTCAGTATCTGATTGTCCAATTCCTGAAGTTTCTAGAATAATTAAATCGTATTCTGCTGCTTTTAAGACTTGAATTGCTTCATTTACATGTTTAGATAGTGCTAAATTAGATTGACGTGTCGCCAAACTTCTCATATAAACACGAGAATTATTAATAGCATTCATTCTAATTCTGTCACCTAAAAGTGCGCCTCCAGTTTTACGTTTTGATGGATCAACGGAAATAATACCGATTGTTTTTTTAGGAAAATCTATTAAAAATCGTCTTACCAATTCGTCAACCAAACTACTTTTTCCTGCTCCTCCTGTTCCTGTAATTCCTAAAACTGGTGTTTTAGAATTTTTGTTCTTTATATGGATTTCATACAAAGCATTTTTAGCAACATCTGGAAAGTTTTCAGCAGATGAAATAACGCGTGCAATAGTCTTAGTATTCTTTTTTGATAAATTACTTACATCAACATCTAGAGAATCTCCAACTGCAAAATCAGATTGCTCTACTAAATCATTAATCATTCCCTGAAGTCCCATTTTACGACCATCATCTGGAGAATAAATTCGTGTAATACCATAATCTATCAAATCTTTGATTTCTTCAGGAAGTATAACTCCTCCTCCTCCTCCAAATATCTTGATATGTTCAGCGTCTCGCTCTTTCAATAAATCATACATATACTTAAAGTACTCGTTGTGTCCTCCTTGATAAGACGTCAGAGCAATAGCGTTAGCATCTTCTTGAATTGCTGTATTTACAACTTCCTCTACACTTCTGTCGTGACCTAAATGAATAACTTCTACTCCTGTAGATTGAATAATACGTCTCATTATATTAATTGCTGCATCATGCCCATCAAACAAGGATGCTGCTGTAACAATTCGTACTTTATGTTTTGGCTTGTATATTTTAATTTGCTCCATTCGTAATAAAAGTAAATTTTATTGATTGCAATTTACGGAATATTCAAAAAAACAATGTGATAATTTCTTATTATCTAATAATTTGAATGCTTAATCATTTTTATTCTTTTTAGTATACTTTTAAACTCTGAAGAAAACATGATAATATGAATAAAATTACACTACAGATACATTGTAAAGACCAATCAGGAATTATTGCTGCTGTAACAAATTTTATTGCATTAAATAACGGTAATATAGTATATATAGATCAGCATGTAGATAGAGAGCAAGATATTTTCTTTATGCGTCTTGAAAGTGAGTTTGTAGGTGATAAGTTTTGTGTGGATATTTTTAAAGATGATTTTAAATCGTCTTTAGCAGAAACATTTAATATGAAATGGCGTGTGTATTCTTCAGAGGATAAAATAAATATGGCGCTTTTTGTTTCAAAATATGATCATTGTTTATTTGATATCTTAGGAAGATATGTTTCTGGAGAACTTAACCTTCACATTCCTTTTATTCTAAGTAATCATTTAGATTTAAAACCTATTGTTGATAGTTTTAAAATTCCGTTTTACCATATTCCTGTAACAAAAGACACTAAATTAGAAGCTGAGACTGCACAATTAAAACTTTTGAATGATCACAATGTTCATTTTATAGTTTTGGCACGTTATATGCAAATCGTTTCGCAAAGTCTTATAAACAAGTATCCTAATAAAATTATCAATATTCATCATTCATTTTTACCTGCATTTGTAGGTGCAAAACCTTATCATTCTGCCTTTAAAAGAGGTGTGAAAATTATTGGAGCTACGAGCCACTATATTACAGAAGAGCTTGATGCTGGACCAATTATTGAACAAGATGTTGCTCATGTTTCTCATACCTATACTATTGAAAACCTTATTGCAAAAGGACGAGATTTAGAAAAAATTGTTTTATCCAATGCCGTTAAACTTCATATTGATAGAAAAGTAATGGTTTATAATAATAAAACTGTAATTTTCTCATAATCAAAATTAAATAATTTCACCATAACATTTACTTACAATAAATTTATTACTTTACTAACAATTATTATTTAATAACAGATATTATGATAAAAAAGTTTTCTTCATTATTATTTTTATTATTATTAACCAGTTGTGCTGAATTACAACAAGTAGTAAACCAATTACCTCAAGGAACTCCAGATCTTGGAAATACTGAAATTTCTGCAGGACTTAGACAAGCTTTAGATTTTGGGATTGAAAAACAGGTAACTAAACTAACTCAAAAAGATGGTTTTTTTAAAAATGAATTAGTTAAAATATTACTTCCTGAAGAATTACAAAAAGTTGACAAAGCACTGCGTGATATTGGACTTGGCAATCTTGCCGATGAAGGATTAAAAGTATTAAACAGAGCTGCTGAAGATGCCGTTAAAGAAGCTACTCCAATCTTTATAGATGCTGTAAAAGACATTACTTTTGCCGATGCAAAAAACATATTATTAGGTGCCGACAATTCTGCAACTCAGTATTTAACTCAGAAAACTCAAAGTAGTTTGTATTCTAAATTTCATCCCGTAATTCAAAATTCATTTAGTAAGGTTGGTGCAAATCAAATCTGGTCTAATTTAATTAACAAATACAACACTTTACCTTTTACAAACAATGTAAATCCAGATTTAACAGATTATGTTACTAATGAAGCGTTAAATGGTGTATTTACAATGATAGCTGTTGAAGAAAAAGAAATTAGAACAAAACTTTCTTCCAGAACTACAGATTTACTTAGAAAAGTTTTTGCCTTGCAGGATTAAAAAAAATAATTTATTGTAATTAATTGACGTCCAAAAGTTAAAATTTCTCGTAATTATTATAAAAAGGACGTTATGAGTACACAATTTTGTAAAGTTGGCAATATTAAACCCAATTTAAGTAAGATAATCAGTTTAAAGGAATTTGAAAAAAAGTTAGCTTATTTTGTAGATGACGTTAATAAGATTAAATATTTTAAAGATTTACATACAAATTTTTAACGTATAGTTTTCTTATATAAGCCATCAAAAGCAATTGTAATTTCTTTTTTATTTGTAATCGTTTCCCAAAATTGACGAACTGATCCATCTTTATTAAAAGTCCAAGTTATACGATGATAAAAGGGTTTCCCATCATTATTTGACTCTTCATCAGTTTGTAAAATCATTTTATTACCTTTTCTATTTCCTTTTAAATGTAAATTTCCACCTTGATTATCTATCCAGATTTGTTCCCATTGGTTAGTTTTGGCATTATAGAAATTAGAACTGGTTCCTGTATAGTTACCTTTGGCACTAGTCCAGTTTTCTCTTAAAATACAATTATCCTGAATTTTATCAATAACATTTGTACCTGCCATTGTACCATCAGGATTTGTTACTTCCCAGTTACCTATCCAAAAATCAAACTCTGAATGTTTTTCACTACAACAATTACAATTTTGATCTTTTTGAGCCATACTATTAATTGAAAATGTAAAAGTTAGAACTATATAAATTAGATTTTTCATACCTATTTGTTTGAATAAATTTAATAATTCATTAGTAATCAATTGATAACATTAACATAACATTGCAAAATAAAATTTTTTACTAAATTAGACTTACAATTCTAATGATACTTTTCAGGTGTCATTTTAGTTAGTGGGAAGTTAGTTATTAAAAAGTCGTCTATTAATTTAATATGACGGCTTTTTTTTTGTAAATATTTAGTATTCACTTGTTTAAAGAATATATTTTAGATATATTTAATAACTTATCCACAACCAATACAATTGAAGACTGTATTAAACATAGAAGACAAACGTAAAAATCTGAAGTTAAAATATAAGCAACTTCTAGAAGAAGCTTATAATTTACGACAAACAGACTCTGCTATGAGTGATGTTTTTGAGTTTAGTGCAATACAACTTCTTAATGAAATAAATCAATTAAAGTATTTAAATAGAGAACCTATTAGCAATCTTGATTTATAATTCTTTTGCCATTTGTTCTTGAAGTTCTAATGCTTTTAATGCAGCTGCATTTGCAAAATCTTCTTGATTTGAGGCGTAAATAATACCTCGAGAAGAATTTATTAAAAGTCCAATATCTTTAGTCATTCCATATTTACAAACATCTTGTAAATTACCTCCTTGAGCACCAACTCCAGGAACTAGAAGAAAACTTTCTGGAATTATTTTTCTTATATCTAACAAATATTTTGCTTTAGTGGCGCCTACAACATACATTAAGTTTTTGGAGTTTGCCCAAGTTTTTGAAGTTTCTAGAACTTGCTTATACATTTCTTTACCATTAACTTCTTTAGTTTGAAAATCAAATGCGCCTTGATTAGATGTTAAAGCCAAAAGTATAGTATGTTTATTTTTAAATGCTAAAAATGGTTCCACAGAATCTTTTCCCATATAAGGCGCAACAGTTACACTATCGAACCCTAAATCTTCAAAAAAAGCTTTAGCATACATAGTACTTGTATTTCCAATATCGCCACGCTTTGCATCAGCAATAGTAAATATTTCGGGATAGTGTTTATTTAAATAACTAATCGTTTTTTTAAGCGCTTGCCAACCTTTAATTCCGCAAGCTTCGTAAAAAGCAGTATTTGGCTTGTAGGCAACACATAAATGATGCGTAGCATCAATTATAGCTTTATTAAATTCAAAAATAGGGTCTTCCTCTTTTAGTAAATGTTGTGGAATTTTATTTAAGTCTACATCTAAACCTATACACAAAAAAGATTTCTTTTTTTGTATTTGTTCTATAAGTTGAATAGTTGTCATAGCATTAAAAAAACCTCAAATTAGAGGCTTGTTAATTATAATAAATCATCATTAGCTTTAAGTAACTCTGTGTTTTCAGCTAACATTAATTCGTCAATTATTTTTTGAATATCACCATTAATAATGTTGGATAAATCATAAAGTGTTAATCCAATTCTATGATCTGTAACACGTCCTTGAGGATAATTATACGTTCTAATTTTTGCACTTCTATCTCCAGAAGACACCATACTTTTTCGCTTCTCTGAATCTGCGGCTTGCTTCTTAGCGAGTTCCATTTCGTATAAACGAGAACGTAAAACTTTTAAGGCTTTTTCTAAGTTTTTATGAGATGATTTTTGATCTTGACAACTTACAATCATACCTGTAGGCTCATGATGCAATTTAATAGCAGAGTAGGTTGTATTTACAGATTGTCCTCCTGGACCTGTTGATGTTGTGCGCTCAATACGAACTTCAGTCATATCTAATTCTACATCAAATTCTTCTGCTTCAGGTAAAACAATTACAGTTGCTGCACTTGTATGAACACGACCTTGTGTTTCTGTTTGTGGAACACGTTGTACACGATGTACTCCAGCTTCGA
>Ga0102815_10001372_pt1 | contig 15327 bp, 14 predicted proteins | sample ColrivemetaGS759_FD_79113 | JGI IMG/M metagenome (GOLD analysis project Ga0102815, IMG submission 79113) | Estuarine microbial communities from the Columbia River estuary - Ebb tide ETM metaG S.759 | ecosystem: Environmental > Aquatic > Marine > Intertidal zone > Estuary | place: USA: Columbia...
CCTAGGCGCTTAACGTCATCGGTAAGAGCAGTCAACAATCGAAGTGAGTTCGTATGCCCATCTTGGTGGTGCAAGATCGCGCCCACCACAGCGGGCCCAACGGCAGGCTCTATTGATCGGAGTGCAGTGGCATCCAAAACATCGTAGGGATAGTCGCCGTTCAATTTAGCCTTCAAAATCTCATACTTCGCAACAGTCGACTGGAGACTATCCTCAGAAAAATGGAGATCTAACCCACCATTCTGTTCCAGTGGCACGGCGATACCTGTGTTCTCCTCAAGCTCGGCAGCAAAGCCGCGCCAAAGCCGAGCTGACTCCTGACTCCAGCGAGCGTATCGGGGCTGTGACATACCTTTGGACTGCACCCAAACCAATCCAAAATTTCCGCGGCTGGCCCTCAGGGCCCTGTCTTCACCATCAATTACGGTCACGCGTTTACCGCGCTGTAATAGGCCCCACGCCAGCGAGAGGCCAACCACACCGCCGCCAATCACCACGTAATCTGCATCCATGGTTTTTTAAAGAGATTTTTAGAGGACGAGATGCTCGCAGAACATCTCGCGCTTGAATACAGGCGCCGCTCCACCAGAGCGGCACACTGGTTCACTTACCGATTTGATTTAGGATTGCCTGTCCCCAATCTGCACCGACATCTTTCAAAACCTCAGGCCACACTTCGGCGCGAACCTTAGCTGCCATCGCGTTAAGCTGCGCATCGGAAAGTTTCACGACATTCGCTCCTAACTCTTTCGCCAATCGATCCTCCCACTTACCTTGATCTGTTTCGGCAACCTCCCAGCGCTTGGCTTCGAAGTCAGCCGCTGCTTTTTGTAACGCGCTTTGCTCCGCCTTGCTCAGTCCAGCCATGGACTGATTCGAAATGATCATGTACCAGACCTCAAAGTGCGTATTCGCCGGAACATACGACTTAGTTACGTCACGGAAAGAAGCGTAATACCCCTCCGCCCCAGAGCCGATAACGCCGTCCACCACGCCTGTTTGAATGGCGGTGAAGGCCTCCGAGAAAGGGATTGGGGCTGGAATGTAACCCAGCGCCTGCCCAGTTAACTGGAAGCTCTTGATGCCAGGGACTCTAACCTTGATGCCATTCGATTTTGACGGATCTCCCGGGTTCACTGGCGCTCGATTAAGTGCAATTCCACCAAAATACACCGGGTAGGCTGCCAGCATGGTGATTTCTTGCTTGGCGTAGAGTTCACCCATCACCTTACGAACTGGACCGTTAGGGCCGTAAATTTTTCTTGCATCTTTCCAGCTGCTGGCGAGAAAAGGAAAGGAACTGATTTGCATCCGCCTATCGGCCGCAGTTGCTGCAGGTTGTGTCGCCATGTCGATTGCGCCAACACTCACCCTTTCTTGAACAGTCGTGTAGTCTCCCAATGCGGAGGCGGGGAAGACATTTATCTTCACCCCACCATTCGTTGCACTGGCAACCGTCTCAGCGAAAGCGCGCAGTTCAGTGTCAATGGTCGCTCCTTGCGGGCGAACATGGCTCATCTTGAGTGAGCCGGCAGTGACAACACTCGCCGAAGACAATAGTGCCGCTGCGGCAATACAAGTAAAGATGCGTTTCATATCCAGTCTCCTTAGTGATTTTTGGATCAATAGCCGAACAAGCTCGGCAGGAAAAGCGAAAGGTCCGGCCAGAACGAGGTCAAAAAGACCACAGGAACATAGGCGAACACAATCAGCACCATTGCCGGTGGGATCACCTCGGTAACTTTCACGTTACCGATGCGAGCCCCCAGGTAAAGGATGGATGCGTAGGGCGGCGTGACGCCGCCCATGGCCGTGTTGACTCCCATGATCGCGGCGAATTGCACAGGGCTTACGCCTAACGCGGTCATCAGAGGCAACAGCAATGGAGCTATAAGAATGATGGCAGTCACATCGTTTACGACCATGCCAACTAGGAACAGCAAGAGATTAATCAGAATAAGTAAAACAGTTTTATTCTCTGTAATGCCAAAAATACTGCTCACCAACTGCTGAGGCACACTTTCATAAACGAACATTTGCCCTAGGATCATGGAAAACAAAATCATGATCATGATCGCACCCACTGCTGTGGCTGCCTCTTTACCCGCACCGAGAAAGTTTTGCCAATTCAATCCCTTGTAGATCAGAAATCCAACCGGAATTGCATAAATCACGGATATGGCAGCCGCCTCCGTGGGAGTCATGATTCCCGTGTAGATACCCCCCAAAATAATCACGGGCATCAGAAGAGCGGGCGTCGCATTAAAGCCCCGCTTTGCGACTTCCTTACTCAACTCACCAAAGGTGGGCTTGTCATCCAAAATCAAGTTGAACTTGCGGGATACCACCAGGTTCACAATCGAAAAGTTGAGCATGATGAGTAACCCTGGTCCCAGGGTCGCCAAAAAGCAAGCCAAGATAGAGGTATCCGTCACCCAGCCGTAGACAATCATGGTCACCGACGGCGGAATAAGTAGCCCAAGGATGGACGAGTTTGCGATCAAAGCGGTCGCATAGGCGCGGGGATACCCCCGTCGCGCCATTTCGGGGATTAGCAGAGGCCCTATTGCAGCGATACCCGTGAGGCCTGATCCTGAAATGGCGCCTATCACCGCGCAGGAAACTGCAGCTACGACTCCCAAACCGCCCCTAATATGGCCGACAAAGGCGTTAACGAAACGCAGCAGCGCAGCAGCAATACCACTTTGCGACATGATGGTGCCGGCTAATACAAACAATGGAATAGACAGCAAAACAGGGTTACCCAGTTGTTGTACGCCCCATAACACCATGCCTTTCATGGTGACTTCTCCTACGAAGTACATCACCATCAAGGCAGCACCAAAGCAATAAGGTAATGGCACGCCGATTGTCAGCGTCAACACCAATACCGCGATCGCCAGCAAGGCAATTTCGATCACGCGTAGCCCCCTTGCGATAAGTCGCGCACATGGCGACGTAAATGCACTGCGGTATAGAGCAACATGAGGGATAGCCCAACAAGTACGGAAACATCCGCGTAAAAAGTCGGAATGTAGAGGGTGGGACTCTCCTTCCAAACCCGCCACGCGTAACGGGTGTAGTCCCAAGCCCAAGTGAGCAACCAAAGACCGACGATCAAGGTAACGATCTCGCCTACGATCGCTAACCACGTCTGCTGGCGGGGCGTTTTTAAGAAGATCTCCAACACATTGGCGCGGATGTGCGTATTCTCGCGAGATGCATTGACGGCCCCTAAGATATACAACCATAGCGTGGGAAACATCATGGACTCTTCAAGTCCCATGACCGGTATCTGCAGAACGTAGCGCGTAATGACTTGAACGAACTGCCCAAGTGCCACAGTGGCGATCAACGCTGTCAGCAAGTATTTCGACAACTTATCCATGAGGTTGACTTTGTGCCCCTGCGATTTTTATAGGAACATTCTGGATGGACAGATCATAAATAACAATTTAAAAATATCGTTGAAGCCATAAATTTTTGAAATACCATGAACTTATCCATAAAGCAGCTAATTACCTTCTGTGAGGTGATGCGTAGCGGATCAATATCCCAAGCCGCCAGGACACTAAACCGAACGCAACCCGCGATCAGCACACTGATAAATACGCTCGAATCAGACGTCGGCTTCAACCTTTTTTTACGTGAACATGGCAAGCTGATCCCGACTCCTGAGGCGCAGTATTTCCTAGAGGAAGCCGAGGCTGTTCTACAGCGATTAGACAGGACAAAGCAAACCCTGAACCGTGTGCGAAGTCTCGAGAGTGGGAAGCTACGCGTCGCCTGTTACCCTGCAGCTTCAACGGTTTTTGTACCGCGCTTTTTAACCAACTTTCTGACTGCTAAGCCTGACATTGAGCTAACACTGGTCATGCGGGACTCTACAACGATCGCCGACTTGATTGCGTCACAGCAGTTTGATGTTGGATTGGCGGAGACACCGCCTCTTCCAAGAGCCTCTGTTCAACAGCAAGCATTTGATTTGGCTTGCGTGTGCGTTATGGCGAAGGATCATCCGCTGGCAAACCACGACCTCATCACGCCCGCTTTACTGGATAACTGCCCTATGGCCACTCTATTTCCCGAGCACCACATAGCGAACGCACTGGAAACCGCGTTTTTGCAGAGCGGTCACCGCCTAAACAAACGCATTGAGTTGAGGACCTTTCTCCCTGGTTTACCCCTGGTAGAAGCTGGTTTTTGCGTGATGATTTGCGACATGGTCACGGCCTACAGTCATGTGCTGCTGGGACCGCATTCGGACCAAGTAATCATCAAACGCTTTATGCCTAGTATCCGAAGTAGCATCTCACTACTGCTCCCAGCCTACATGCCGCAAGCTCTCCTGACGCAATCGTTCTCTAAAGGCCTGCTCGGCGCGATCGAACGTATGCGAGGGGAAATGTCCTCTTTTGTCGAGGCCTCTACGATCCAACCAACGCTGGATGCAGAGATCCAGCAGTTTGAAACAACGCCAGGGGCGAAGTAAGCGACTCAGCGCTTACTTTTTGTTATCACCACCAAGTGATGACAGGCCGTCATTGAAATTAACGCCAATTTCGTCCCCCAGCTTGCGAAGCGCGGGCAACTGAACCGCCATGCCCATGATTGCGTCCAGGGCTTGGTTCACTGGCGCTTTGTGCGAACTACCGTCGCTTGATGGCCCAAAGCCGCCCAGCTGATTGATTCGAATGGAGTCGATCTTCTCGGCTGGCTTGACCATTTCGGAAACCACCTTGGGTAGCGACTCAATCTTGGCGATGTCAACCTGCCGCTGACTGGCCAACTCGTTCACCGTGTTCTCAGCTTGCAGGTGCGCATGATGTGCCTCGGCCTCTGCAAGTAATTTCTCGCGTGTCGCTTGCGTTCGCAAATTCGACTCTTTGGCCATGGCTTCTGCGGCGATGATGGTCGCCTCTGATTTTTTCTTAGCCACTGTTACTTCTGTTTCTGCAGACTGGCGCATGCGCACTGCGGCGGCCTCTGCCTCTTGCGTAGCGGCGATGATGGCCACTGATTTGCGACGCTCGGCTTCCGCAATCACCTTGGCGGTATTCACCGCCTCCGAGGCTTTCACCACCTCAACACGTGCAGCTTCCGCCTTGGCTTTGGCGTGATGCTCCTCCTCATTCTGCTCAGCGATAGCCAGCTGACGCGACTGCTCGGAAAGATCAAGGGCCTTTTGGCGATCAATCTCAGCCTGTTGAATCGCACGTTCTCGGTTCAAATCCGCGACACGGATCTGCTCTTCGAGCGAAATCTTTGCCAGCGATACAGATAGCTCACTCTCAACCTTTCGGCGAGCCACCTCTGACACCTGCGCAGCCTTGAGCGTCTCAATCTGCTGCACCTGCGAAATTTGAGCCTGCTGTTCGTCAAGATCGATTTGTAGCTTCAAACGAGAAGCCTCCATCGCAGAACGGCGAACCGCGACCTCGGCACCCGCATCAATTTCAGCTCGCTCTTTACGACTTTTCGCTATCACCTCTGCGAGCTTGCGCATACCAACTGCGTTGAATGCGTTGTTCTCGTCCAGCGCTTTGAAGGGGGTTTGATCTAGGGCTGTCAGGGATACAGAGTCAAGGTCCAAGCCATTCCGCGACAGTGGGTCCAATAACGCCTCGCGGACTTCGCTGACAAATCGACCACGGCTCTCATGCAGTTCGTCCATCGTGAAGCGGGCTGCGACCGCACGCATCGAGTCGACTAACTTACCCTCAATCAGGTCCTGTAATTTGCTCGTATCGAAGGTGCGACCACCCAAGGTTTGCGCAGCACGGGAAATACCCTCAGGTGTGGGATTTACCGACAAATAAAACTCGGCGCTGACGTCTACCCTCAAACGGTCATTGGTGATCAGCGACTCAGGGCCATTGCGGACAACCTCCAGCCGAAGTGACTGCATGTTGATTCGCGAGATCTGATGAAACCAACTGAACGTGAACGCGCCCCCATCGATGACCACCTTGCGACCACCAATGCCGGTTCGAACAAAGCTGACCTCGCGAGTTGCACGTTCATAAAATTTTGCCAATATCGCCGCAATGCAAATCGCGACGACGACAACGACGAGAATCCAAACCAATGTTTCAATCATGATGACCACCTTTACACTGACAACCCGGTTGATTCGCAAGCGATATGAGACGACATACCACCATCAACGGGAATATTCGTGCCGCGAATCCAAGCACTTCCATCCGAGAGTAAAAACACAACGACCGGCGCAATATCTTCAGGGGTACCCGGTCGATCCATTATTTTTGCGTCCTGTGCAGCTCGCTCACCGAGCGTTTCAAGAAAATCTTGCAGAATCGGTGTGACCACTGGCCCTGGACTCACGCAGTTCATCCGGATGCCACGGTCGCGCCAAGTCCAGCGATTTTTCAGCGTCCAGGCAATCAAAGCTTCCTTACTGAAGAAGTAACTTCGACCGCCGGCATCGCCCACGTCGTGGGTTTTTACGAATTGTTCGATGTCCTCGAATGCCAGGCTCTCCGATTCGAGAATAGAGCTCACCATGTTGGGCCAACCGATACCAGCCAACGATGCCACATTGACGATACTGGCGCCATCCGCCATCTTGGGGACCAGTCCAACGGTGAGCGCTTTCAAACCAACGTAGTTGACAGCCAGGACTTTGGCGGCCGGTTTTGTTGGCGGCAAACCAGCTACATTGGCCAGCCCATCAATGCCACGAGGCAAAACGTGAATCAGGTCACGAATCGAATCGGGGTCGGACAGATCAGCACGGTACAACTCATCCACATAGTCATCCGTAACACTCAGATCCACTCCCAAGACATAGCCACCCGCTTCTTTAATCAGACGCGCGACCTCCTTCCCGATTCCGGAAGCACAGCCCGTTACAACGATTTTTTTACCATTGAGCACAAGGACCTCCGTCAGAACTGTGGTGGGAAAGGTCGGCCACCACGATCCAGCGTGACCCAACGTGTTTCCGTAAACGTCTCGTGAGACCAGCGACCACCGTGTCGACCTAACCCGGAAGCCTTTGACCCGCCAAACGGTACGTGTGGCTCATCATTCACACTGCTGCAGTTGATGTGGCACATGCCCGTTTCCAGACCCTGCGCAATGGCCAAACCACGGGACTCATCGCGGGTGATCACACCACTGGAAAGGCCATATTCAGTGTCGTTAGCAATGGCAATAGCCTGCTCATCCGTTGAAAATGGAATCACCGGGACAACAGGCCCAAATGTCTCATCGCGATAAACCAGCATATCCCGCGTCACATTCAGCAGAATCGTCGGTTCAACGAAACGGCCCTTGACCCCGCCACCCAGGGCGATTTTTGCCCCCTTCGCAACCGCATCCTCAATTTGCTCTTTGACGCGCGCTGCCTGCTTGTCATTAATGAGGGGGCCGATGATACTGGCCGGGTCGCGGCTGGGGTCGCCTACTTTCAGCGCCTTCGCACGCTCGATGAACGCCGGTAAGAATCGGTCGAGTATTTTCTCATGTACCAGCACCTTTTCAACCGACATGCAAATTTGGCCTTGATGCATGAAACTGCCAAAGTTAGCCGCTTTGACAGCACGGTCTAAATCCGCGTCCTCACAAATAATCAGCGCATCTTTACCGCCCAACTCCACACAGGCCTTTTTCAGGTGTGCGCCAGCGCGAGCAGCAATCACACGCCCGACAGCGGTACTACCGGTGAAGGTGATCCCCTTAATGGCGGGGTGATCGATCAACTCATCACCAATGGCTTGAACCCGTGATCGCGAACAGGTAATCACGTTCAGCACGCCCGCTGGCACACCGGCCTCTTCAAACACCTCGGCGAAAAACAGGCCACCGGTGTAGGGCGTCTCTTCAGAGGGTTTCAGGACTACGGCATTTCCGGCCGCCAGCGCAAACGCAATGCCGCGAGCAGTTAACAGCGCTGGAAAGTTCCAAGGGCTGATACAGGTAATGACGCCCATCGGACGACGCACAGCCAGCGAGAACTTGTTATTTTCGGACGGCAGAATCTCACCGATCGCTGCGTAGTTGCTGGCGGCTGCGGCATGAAAGACCTCGGGCACGTACCCGGCCTCGAACATACCTTTGCCGATCCAGCCGCCACCCTCATGCCGCAAGGCCTCGACCAAATCATTTTTGCGCCGCTCGATCACGCTGGCCACCTTCAGCATGTAGTTCGACCGTTCTTGAAACGGCAGCGGGGCCCACGCTTTGAACCCATCGTGGGCAGCTCGGATAGCCATTACCGTCTCGGTCATAGTGGCATCTGGCACGGTCGCCCAGACTGCGCCATCCGCGGGGTTCAGATCATCAAAATGACTTGCCGTGTTCACCCACTGGCCACCGATGTATAGACCTTTGAAATTAATCGCCATAACTATTCCTTCACCAGTTCGCCGGCACTGTTCCGTTTATATATCTCAATAGATGTCTTGCGCCCCAAAGGCTTGCGGGGTGCGGGCTGAGCAGCGACGTTCGTCGTTTTCGTGGCCCCTGCAAGCGGCCGAGAAGACCCCTCGCTCCAATCCCGATTAGTCGCTGGTTCACGGCTCAACGCACGCTGAACCGCCGCGTCAATAGTCGCTTTGAAGTCAGCGTCGGGGGTGTACACGTTAGGAGTAGGCGAATGCGCCGACATCCCATTGGCAAATGGCGATGGGTTGATTGCGATGGTCTGTTCTGAACGAGCAGCCGCTATCTGCACCATCTGGGACAGGTTGTTCGGTAGGACCGCAGGGGCAGCAACCACCCCAACCGCGAAAGGCTGAGTGGACGATGGTGGTGCCGCCGACGACTCAAAACTCACCGCGCTGTCATTGGATGCCTTCGCCCGTTGCCCTCCCAAGTAAGCTTGCTGGATGTTCGGGTCATTCATCATCACCGATGCAGGTAGTGATGCCGATATTTTTCCATTCTCAAGCAAGTAACCGCGGTCAGAAACGGCCAAACTCAGGCGCGCGTTTTGTTCAACAACTAAGATGCCCACGCCATCATCCGCGATACGGCGTAGGGTTTTGAATACCTCTTTGGAGAGCAGTGGTGACAGCCCTAAAGACGGCTCATCCAGCATCAACACACGGGGCCGAGACATCAATGCCCGTCCGATTGCGACCATCTGTTGCTCCCCGCCGCTCATGGTTCGTACCATCTGATCCTGTCGTTCTTGAAGTCGGGGGAACAAGCTGAAAATCTCAGTGAGTCGCTGCTCTCCCCCTTCACGGGCGCGCTTCGCAAATGCCCCCAGCAAAAGATTTTCGCGAACTGATAACTCACCAAAAATACCGCGTCCATCTGGCACCAAGGCCAGCCCGGCCTCAACTAAGGCGTGGGTTGGCGCTTGCCCCATCCCCTTGCCATCAATCGTCAATGAAAAATTAGACAACGGCTGTACCACACCGCTGAGCGCAGAGAGCAGGGTCGTTTTCCCCGCACCATTGGCACCCAAAATGACGACAACCTCACCCGCCGCGACCTGAATCGACGCATTCACAAGCGCTTGGTGCCGGCCGTACGAAACGGAAAGACCGCTGGCCTCAAGCAACATCGTCGGCGTACGTGTCGCTGAACTATGCATCGTTGGTATCTCCAAGGTAGGCGTTGATGACTTCAGGGTGGCTCAAAACAGCGGCGGTATCGCCTGCTGCGATGACCTTACCCACGTTCATCACGACGCTGGTTTGGCACAATTCCCGGACCGCGTCCATCAGGTGCTCGACCAACACGATGGTTGTCCCCTCTGCTGCAATCGATCGAATCAACTCAATACCCTCTAACAATTCCGTCGCATTGAGCCCCGACAACCATTCGTCCAGCAACAAAAGTGTGGGGTCAGAAATGAGGGCTCGCGCTAATTCAACGCGCTTTTGATCGATATAAGTCAACGAGGACAGCGGCGCACCGCCCCTCCCCTCTAGACCAACCCGAGCCAACATCCGCTCTGCCGCCTTGATGGCCTCCCGCCCCCAGAGTGGCTTTCGACTGAATACGATGCCAGCCATCACACTCTCGGCGGGTGTGAGCCCCGCCAACGGCTTAACCAATTGAAAAGTCCTCGACACACCACGCAGGAAAATTTTGCGCGATGGCAGCTCTGAGATTAAGCGGTCATCAAAGTAAATGTCGCCACTGGTCACTTGATGCGCCCCGGTAATGAGGTTCATCATCGTCGTCTTACCTGAACCATTCGGCCCGATCAAGCCAAGCACCCCTGCCCTCTTGACTGTAAAACTCACGTCATCTACCGCCACCAAACCGCCAAAACGCTTGGTGACGTGACTGACCTCCAGAACGACATCACTCATGGCGGCCTCCTTTGAGGAACCACTTTTCAATCAGACCTGCGATACCTTGCGGGATGAAATACACGATAACGAGGAAAGCGACGCCCAACAGCAGAACGGTTTGTGTGGGAGCGACCGCTGCAATGAACTCCCAAAGGAACGTAAACGGAATCACGCCCACAATTGGCCCCCAAAGTCGATGTACGCCGCCTAACAGTGCCATGATGACCACTTGGAACGAGAGATCTGCAGAAAAAACCATCGACGGTTCGATATACGACAGGCGTGGCGCCAAAATCGCGCCTGTCAAAGCCGCGACCGCACCAGAGAAGGAGAACAGCAGCACCTTCGCCTTTGCAGAATGGATACCGACATGCGAGGCGACCACCTCGTCCCCGCCAATCACCCGCAAAGCGAAACCCAGCCGGGACTGTTTGAGCCATACACCGAACAAACACACCACTGCCGCCAGCACCAACAATTCCCAAAAAATGTGTTTATCTTCGATGCTGGTCAACACATAAACGCCGCGGCTTCCAGTGAAATTGTTCTGCACCCACGTAATGATTTGCCGAATGAATTCGGCAAGCCCCAGAGTGAAAATAACAAAATAGACTCCCGATAAACGCAAAGTAGCCCAGCCCACGACCAAGGCCAACAATGCCCCCAGAGCCGTCGCTATAACCAGCAGAAACGGGTACCAAACCGACTCAATACCCATCCCCACGACATAGGCACCCAAGCCGTAAAACGCGGCTGTTGCCAGAGAAATATAGTGCGTTGGTCCCGAAAAAAGCGCCCATGATGTGGCGAGTACGCCATACATCAAAATCGAAATACCAATCGTCAACCAGTAGGGTTGGTCGATCACAGGTAAGAAAGCAAGGGCCACGAAGACGATGATCGCGAGCAGCCACTGCGTGCGTCTGGTCGTGCTCATTTTTTAGTCCCGAAAAGGCCTTCTGGCTTCACCAGAAGTACCAACACGAACAAGAGATAGGCTGCAGCGAGCGTTAGGCCGGGGTCAACCCAAGTCGCGATAGCGCTTTCAGCCAAACCAAGTAACAGCGCCGCAACAATCGCGCCCCGGAGGTTGCCGACACCACCCATGATGACGATGATGAGCGCCTTCATGGTGAACACCACGCCAACTGACGCATCAAGCGTCAGGAACGTTGACAACACCACCCCACCCGCTGCCGCAATGGCACCGCCGGTGGAAAAAGCGATCAGGCTGAGTTTTTGAACATCAATCGCAACCAGCTTTGCGCTTGCAGGACTTAAGGCCAGCGCACGCATGGCCATGCCAGTTCGCGAGCGCAGCAGCCAGAAATAGAGGACCACACAAAACAGCACGGCGACACCCGCGGCTGCGATACGGTTGAGACCAAACGCACTGCCAAAGATAAGTACGGGCTCTGACAAAAAGGAATAATTAAAGAACTCACCGCCAAACGCTGTTCGCATGAGACCAATCGCGATGAAGCTCATCCCGAATGTTGCCAAGATGCTATCGACCTCTAACGCCCCACGCGACTTGGCCCGGCGGATCAGCGGTGTTAGCAGAAACTGGTAAATCAACCAGTTGACGACAAACGCAAACGGTACCGCGAAGACGAAGCCCCAAATGGGCGACATCCCCTGCACCGTGAAGCTCCAAAATGCGGCGAAACCACCCACCACAATCCACTCGCCGGCTGCTAAATTCATGATTCGGGCAACGCCGTATTGCAGCGTCAGCCCAAGCGCCATCAAGCAATAGGTTGCACCGAGCAGCAACCCAATAATTAAAGTATCCATAGCGGCAATCGATACCAACCACGCAAACGCTGCAAACGCAGCGCTTGACGTGGTGGTTGATTAAAGTTGCTTACCAGCCTGTCTTAACCTGAACAGACTTCGCGCCGGTCTTGCCCGTGGAGGCAACACCAACGAACTTACCGCCTTGCCATTGCCCAACAGTCCAGAACTGGTCAATCACTTGATTGTTGAATTTCCAGTCCCCGAGCACCGTTTTGAACGACCCAGATTTGATGTGATTGGTCACAGCAGCGCGGTCAGTGCCCACCGCCTCTATTGACTGCTCAAGAACCTGCAGACTTGCGTAGGTCACGGGGCCCGCCCAGTAGTCGGCACCCACACCCGTCACCTTTTGGTGACGATCAAAGTAACCGGCCAACTCTGCCGCATCCACGTTGATACCACCCGCACCGAGAACATTCTCCGCGCTGGCCTGGAACTTACCGGCATAGGCAGGGAAGCAGGTCGCCACGGCGGTGTAGAACGCCTTTACATTCAGACCCTCAATCTTCGCGAGCTCTGTCAGGCCGAATGTGTCTGGTGGGTATGACCAGGCCACAAACGCATCCGGGGTTGCCGCCTTAGCGCCCTTCACAACGGAGGCCAAATCTTGCGCACCTAGGGGGTAAGACTTGTCATACACAATTTCCAGCCCAGCTTTCTTAAAGATCGGGCGTGCCGCCTCGGCGAGCTCGATACCAAAGGCATCTGCCACGTTCACCATGGCCACGCGCTTGCCGATCTTGCCCTCTTTCACCATTTGAGACAGGATGTCAGCCACTGACTGCGCGAATGCTGTCGTATTACCGAGCGTGAAGAAAATGCCAGGGTAGCGCTTGGCTAACTCACCGGTTTTGTCTGTAATTGCACTCACCGCGATTTGTGGGTAGCCATACTTGGCAAACACGGGGGCAGACGCCAAATTCAAGCCAGTGCCGTAAGGCGCAATGATGAAGTCAGCCTTATCGACCGTTGCCAAACGCTCGACGGCCTTGATGGTCTCACCAGGGTTTGTGCGGTCGTCATACTCGACCAATTCAATCGTGCGGCGGGTACCGTCTTTCATCTTGAGGCCACCGCGGCCGTTCACATCCGACACCCACAATTTAATGGTTGGCCACTGCGTCACCGCAGCACCACCCGCCAAAGGCCCGGTCTTGGGCGCCACGGCACCAATCTTGATGGGCTTCTCGGCCGCCACAGCCGCACCGGCTGGGATCATCCCCGCCAAAATCAAGCTCGCGAGTGAAAGCAGATTACGTCGTTGCATTGTTGTCTCCTTATGGTTAGGTTTTGGGTAACGCAATTTCGATTCAGTCTAATCCAAAATCTTCAGGCTTGCTTCGGGGGTTACTCCAAAATCGACCAAACTAGGGGTGCTAAGCCGTCAGCAACCCCCCATCAATTGACAGCGCTTGCCCAGTCATGCCGCTTGACTCTGTGGAGCCCAAGTAAACCGCCATCCCCGCAATTTCCTCGACGTTGAGGAGCCGCCCCATGGGTACCCGTGTGAGGATTGATTGCAGCATTTGTTCAGCACTCACGCCCGCCTGGCTGGCAAAAGCGTTTTTAAGGTTGTCCACCATGTCGGTTTGCGTGAGGCCCGGGCAAATGGCATTAACGGTGACGCCGCTGGTTGCGGTCTCCAACGCAAGACACCGTGTGAGACCGACCACGGCATGCTTGCTGGCGTTGTAGGCACTTTGATTGCGCGATCCTGCCTTACCCGCACTGGATGCGACGTTGACAATGCGTCCCGCTTGGCGCGCCAACATATCGGGCAACACAGCTTGTGTGAGGTTCACCACACCGATGAGGTTGACCTCCATCAGCGCACGGAAGTCTTCGGGATCGTATTCCAGAAAACTGCGCGCTTTGTAGATCCCCGCGTTATTGATCAATACGTCAATGGGCCCCAGCCGCGACGTGACATCTTGCACCACCGCACGGCAAGCCTTTGAGTCGCGTACATCGAGCACCGCGATCATCAGCGCATCGTTACCTATTGACAGGCTGTCAGCAGCGGCCTTGAGTTTGTCCGCATTCGTGGCAACCATGCAAAGCTTGGCCCCCTCAGCGGCATAAGCCTGCGCAATCGCCAATCCGATACCCCGGCTGGCGCCCGAGATGAGGGCCACACGCTCTGCTAAACGTCCGGTCATACGAGTCTCCTTCATACGCTTGTGATCACACTACCAAGATGACTGAAGATGACTTTTCAAGGTGTTATCTTCGAGACAGATAGCGCAGTTAAACCAGTTTTGAAACGCTACTATAGTTGGCAGGAATGGCTATCAAAGGAGTTTCACGATGCAAATGCAAGGCCAACGCGCACTCAGCGTGTCACAACAAATCGCGTGGGATGCGTTGAACAACCCCGAGGTTTTGAAAGCCTGTATACCCGGGTGCGACCGAGTGGAGCTTTCAGGTGACAACCAGTACACCATTGGCATGGCCGTCAAAATTGGCCCTGTTTCTGCCAAGTTCAGCGGCAAGATCAGCTTACTCAACATCGAAGCGCCCCATGCCTATACCTTGCACTTTGAAGGCCAAGGGGGCCCGGCTGGTTTTGGCAAGGGTGAATCCAATGTACGTCTTGAGCCCCAGGGCGCGGGCTGCATGCTCACCTACACCGTCGAGGCGCAAATGGGTGGGAAGATCGCCCAGCTTGGCCAGCGCCTGATCGATGGCGCCGCCAACAAAATGGCCGACGATTTTTTCAAGCGCTTTGATGCCCATTTGGTCGAAGCCAACGGCGCCACTGAGGCCAGCAACAATGACGACGCAGCCTCGGCAGTAACTGACGCGTCAGCAGCAACCTCCCCTGCAGCCGCGAGCAAAAGCAAATCGCTACCCGTCCTAGTAGGGGTGGCATTGGCAGGTATCGTGATCTGGCTGCTGGTCAAGTAATCTGAGCGCTGGCAGCCCCCAAGGGGACTGCCGCGCGCTAAAGCTTCACCTCGACATCTGACAGCAAAGGGTCGTCCCAACGGGCGATTTCGTTTTCGATTAGGTCGCCGCACCCAGGGCAGAAAAACTGCCTGAAGATGGGCTTCTGATCAATGTATCGCTTCCAATCCCCCACGTTGGGATTAGCCGTTGCGATCGGCGCGTCGACACGCGCACAACCCAGTTTGTAATTAGCCGATATGGGCCCAAAGTCCGTACTACACCCGGCGCAGCACCAACGCTTGGTCCGTTCGCCTTTGGGTGGTTTTCTGACCGCAAGTTTCGCAGTAACGGTACGAACCAA
>Ga0102815_10001376_pt1 | contig 15286 bp, 13 predicted proteins | sample ColrivemetaGS759_FD_79113 | JGI IMG/M metagenome (GOLD analysis project Ga0102815, IMG submission 79113) | Estuarine microbial communities from the Columbia River estuary - Ebb tide ETM metaG S.759 | ecosystem: Environmental > Aquatic > Marine > Intertidal zone > Estuary | place: USA: Columbia...
ACCCTTTTCATCGACAATGGCCGCAGCCCCCTTGCCGGTTTCAAACATATCTGCAAACACATCTTTGGCAATACGCCCCGAAATCGTACCATCACTTATCAAACCGACAAGCTCGCCAAGTTTTTCAGGGGTGATTGGACAATTTTCAAGGCTTTTGCCTGATTTATTCAGCGCCCCAAACAGCTCAACCGTCATCCAATTGGCAACAAGCTTGCGATCACGACCATCGCTGGCAGCTTCATAATATCGCGCAGTGTCACGCTCTTCGGTGATAACTGCCGCATCATAGGCCGATAACCCATATTCGCCCATCAACCGGTCACGAATATCATCGGGCAATTCCGGCAATGCCGAAGCAAGCGCGTCGACCTCGTCTTGGGTAACAATCATCGGCAACAGATCAGGATCAGGGAAATAACGGTAATCATGCGCATCTTCTTTGCTTCGCATTGTCCGTGTTGCCCCGGTGGCGGTATCAAATAATCTGGTTTCCTGATCAATCGTGCCGCCATCTTCGATGATTTCGATCTGGCGGGCGACTTCATGATCAATCGCCAGCTGAATAAAGCGAAGCGAATTCAGGTTTTTGGTCTCGGTTCGTGTGCCAAGCGGGCCACCTGGACGACGCACAGACACATTCACATCGGCACGAAGCGAGCCTTCTTCCATATTCCCATCACAAGTGCCGAGATAGCGCAATATAGACCTCAATTTGCGGACATAGGCGGCCGCTTCGGCAGCTGAGCGCATATCAGGCCGCGAGACGATTTCCATCAAGGCAACGCCGGTACGGTTCAGGTCAATATAGCTTTTTGTTGGATGCTGATCATGCATTGATTTGCCGGCATCTTGCTCGAGATGCAGCCGTTCAATGCCAATATCGCGTGTACTACCATCGGCCATAACGATCCGCAATGAGCCTTCGCCAACAATGGGGTCTTTGAACTGGCTAATCTGATATCCTTGCGGCAGATCAGCGTAAAAGTAATTTTTGCGGTCAAAAACGCTTGTTAGATTGATTTGCGCTTTTAGGCCAAGACCGGTGCGAATAGCCTGATAGACGCATTCCCGATTAATGACAGGCAGCATGCCCGGCATCGCCGCATCGACAAGCGACACATTTTCATTTGGCGCCGATCCAAAACTGGCTGATGCGCCTGAAAATAATTTCGCTTTGCTGCTTACCTGCGCATGGACCTCAAGGCCGATAACGACCTCCCAATCTCCGGTGCGTCCTGTTACAAGATCGCTCATGCTGCGCCTCCTGCCATGCGTGCTGGTGTCATGGTAAATCCGGCTGCCTGTTCAAGAACACCCGCCACACGGTAAAGGCTGGCCTCATCAAACGGCCGGCCAAGCACCTGTAACCCAAGTGGCAACCCGTCGCTGGTCACCCCGCCGGGAACCGAAATCCCTGGAAGACCAGCCAGATTGGCTGGCACGGTAAAGACATCATTCAAGAAATTGGTCACCGGATCATCAATTTTGCGCCCAACCGGAAATGCGGCTGATGGCGTTGCAGGGGTAAGAAGCGCATCAACGGTCTGGAAAGCCGCGTCAAAATCAGCCTTGATTAGACGGCGGACTTTCTGCGCCTTCAGATAATAGGCGTCATAATAGCCTGCGGATAAAACATAAGTGCCGATCATAATGCGGCGCTGTACCTCATCGCCAAAACCGGCGGCGCGGGTGGCCTCATACATGCCGTCAAGCGTTTCAGCATCAACCCGCATGCCGTAACGAACACCGTCATAGCGCGCAAGGTTTGATGATGCTTCGGCAGGTGCAATGATGTAATAGGCTGGCAGCGCATATTTGGTATGCGGCAATGATACATCAATCAGCTCGGCACCTGCATCGCGAAGCCATGCCTGTCCCTGCTCCCATAAAGTGACAACTTCGTTGTCCATGCCATCCATGACATATTCTTTCGGCACGCCAATTTTCATGCCCTTAACCCCATCGCCAACAGCGCCGATCAAATCTTGAAGCGGAGTCTGTGTTGAAGTTGAGTCCTTGGCATCATGGCTGGCCATTGCGGTCATCATCAATGCATTATCAGCTACCGTGCGGGTAAATGGCCCCGCCTGATCGAGTGACGATGCAAAGGCGACAATGCCCCAGCGCGAACAGCGACCATAGGTTGGCTTTAGACCAACGACGCCGCAAAATGCTGCTGGCTGGCGAATTGACCCGCCAGTATCGGTTCCCGTGGCCAAAAGTGCCGATCGCGCAGCGACGGCTGATGCCGATCCGCCAGACGATCCTCCTGGAACAAGGTCAACTTTATCCTTGCCCTGCCACGGATTGATTGCCGGCCCATAGGCGCTTGTCTCATTGCCTGACCCCATGGCGAATTCATCACAATTCAATTTGCCAAGCATAACCCCGCCAGCCGCCCAAAGATTGGCGGTAACAGTGCTTTCATAAGGCGGTACAAATCCTTTGAGGATATTCGAGCAAGCCGTGCTACTGACGCCCTTGGTGCAGAACAGATCCTTGACACCAATTGGCAGTCCTTCAAGCAAGCCGGCCTCGCCAGAGGCAATGCGCTTATCCGACTCAGCCGCCATTGCAAGCGCATGATCAGCCGTCAAAGCCACATAATTATTCAGCCCTGCCGTGGCCTCAGCCGCGCCAAGATAAGCAGTGGCAAGCTCAACCGCTGAAATTGCTTTTTTATCCAGCGCATCCCGCGCTGCAACCGCATTTAAACCAAGTAAATCAGACATTATTCAACAACCTTTGGCACGACAAAAAAGCCGCTAGCGCCCTCTGGAACATTGGAAAGGACATCATCAAGACGATTCCCGTCGGTCACCACATCATCGCGCATCGGCAAGGCATGGCCGGTAACGCTTGCCAATGGTTCAACATTGTCGGTATTTACTTCGTCAAGTTCGGCAATCCAGTTCAGAATGCCATTTAATTCGGCGGCAAGAGGTTCAAGACGTTCATCTGGAACATTAATACGGGCTAGACGCGCGATTTTTGCCACTGTGGTCTTGTCAACGGACATGTCACTGTGCTTTTTGCTGTTATTAGGAAAAATTCAATTGGTGACTTATCACTCAGCATGACAATCTGCAAGATAAACGATGTAAATGGGATGATTTCAACAGGTCAACGCCTGCTTGGACTTGATATTGGCAAGAAAACCATCGGCCTTGCCTTGTCCGATGCTGGGCTGAAAATCGCCTCACCAGTTAAAATTCTCTATCGCACCAAATTCACCCCCGATATCGATTCCCTGTTCAAGCTAATTGATGGCGAATCAGTTGGCGGGCTGGTGCTTGGCTGGCCAGTGAATATGGATGGCAGTATTGGCCCCCGATGTGATTCGGTTCGTGACTTTGCGCATGCGCTGATGAAAATCAGGGATATGCCGATTGCATTTCAAGATGAAAGGCTGTCAACGCGGGCTGTGGAAAGCGCAATGATCGCCGCCGATATGACCCGTGCGAAACGCGCCGTACGCCGCGACGCGCTTGCTGCCTGCTGGATTTTGCAATCGGCACTTGATGCGATCAATGACGAGGCCGCCCGCAACCAGTCCCCATCGCCAAGCACAAACGACTAAAAGGCCTGCCTTTTGGTTTTTCAATCTTGCATTTAAAGCTAGACCAGCGCGACCGGTTACGGTAATAAACTGGCTTCATGAGCAAGCGGGACTCCAAAGGCGTTCAGTCGCACGAAACAACCGGCCCTGTCGCCCTGACCAGCCGGCATTTGCTTGGCATTGAAGGCATGTCCCCCATTGAAATCCGAAGCCTGCTCGATCGCGGCCATATGTTTGCCGACAATCCCCATGAAGGGGTTAGCGACGCGCTCAAGGGCAAAACCATCATTAATCTATTTTATGAGAACTCAACGCGAACCCGCGTTTCTTTCGAGCTTGCCGCCAAACGGCTTGGCGGATCGGTTCTCAATATTTCAGTTGCCGGATCATCGGTCAAAAAGGGCGAAACGCTTCTTGATACGGCAACAACGCTGAATGCGATGCATCCTGACATTCTGGTGATCCGCCATAATTGTTCAGGCGCGGCGCTGTTGCTAAGCCAGCATGTTGATGCGGCGGTGATCAATGCCGGTGATGGCCGCCATGAACATCCGACACAAGCCTTGCTTGACGCGCTGACAATTCGCCGGCGCATTGGCCGCATTGAGGGGCTGAAAATTGCCATTTGCGGCGATATCGCCAACAGCCGTGTCGCCAGATCAAATATCCATCTTCTGGGCACGCTTGGTGCCGAGCTGCGACTTGTTTGTCCGGTTACGCTGCTTCCTGCCGATATCGGCAATATGGGCGTTTCGGTCTATACTGATTTCGAGGCTGGCATTGAAGGCTGTGACATTGTGATGATGCTGCGCCTGCAGACCGAACGTATGGCAGGAACCGAAACGCCGTCACAGCGCGAATATTTCAACCTGTTTGGCCTTGATAGTGGAAAATTGATGCGCGCCGCGCCAAAAGCCCTGGTTATGCATCCAGGGCCAATGAATCGCGGCGTTGAAATTGACTCGGCGACGGCTGACGATGTGGAAAAAAGCCTGATCCGCACGCAGGTGGAAATGGGCGTTGCCGCCCGCATGGCCTGTCTTGAAGCTTTGGTAACGAGGCAAACATGACCGCAATCCGTTATTTCAACGCGCATATCATTGACCCGTCGCAATCGATCGACGGCATTGGCTATCTCGATGTTGTTGACGGTGTTGTTGACGCTATCGGGATTGGCACACCGCCAAAAACAGGTAGATTTGAACAGGTAATTGATTGCAAATCATCTTGCCTGTCGCCCGGCCTTGTTGATATGCGCGTCCAACCAGCTGATCCGGGATCAGAACATCTAGAAAGCCTTGCCACACTTTTGGCCGCTGCTGCCAATGGCGGCATTACTGCATTGGCCTGTCTGCCAGACACACGGCCGGTCATTGATGAGGCCAGCGCCATTGATTCGCTATGTCTTCGTGCCTCGCGCATTGGCGGCTCTCGTCTTTATGCCTATGGCGCTGCAACAAAATCACTGGCTGGCAAGGAAATGGCTGAATTAGGGCTGATGGCCGAAGCGGGTGCCATTGGCTTTACCAACAGCACAACATCAATTGATGACAGCTTGATCATGCGCCGACTTCTTGCCTATAGCAGCATGCTCGACAAGCCATTTATTCAGCATTGTGAAGATCATGCGCTAACCGCAAATAGCGAAATGAATGAAGGTGAGACCTCAACTAGGCTTGGCCTGATTGGCAGCCCTAGCGAAGCTGAAGTGATTATCATTGATCGTGATCTGCATCTGCTTCGCCGTACCGAAGCCCGATATCATGTTGCGCATATCTCAACGCGCGCCGGAATCGAGGCCGTTCGCCAAGCCAAGGCTGAAGGCCTGGCCGTTACCGCCGATACATCCCCCCCCTATTTCTTGCTCAATGAACTGGCAATCAGCACCTATAACACCGCATTCAAGCTGTCGCCGCCATTGCGAAGCGAAGATGACCGTCAGGCGGTGATTGAAGGAATTGCTGATGGCACGATTGACGCCATTTCATCTGACCATATGCCCGTTGACCGCGACGCCAAAATGCAGCCCTTTGGGCCGGCACAGCCGGGCGCATCAGGCGTTGATACCCTGTTGGCACTTAGCCTTACCCTTGTCCATCAAGGCCATATTTCCATGACCCGCATGATTGAGGCGCTAAGCCTTGCGCCTGCGTCTATTCTGGATATGGCTGGTGGCACGCTAAGCCCGGGCGGTGCAGCCGATTTTATCTTGTTCCGGCCTCATAGCAGCTGGATCATTGCCGGTGCGAATTTCAAATCAGATTCGCGGATCACGCCTTTTGAATCGCATCCGGTGCAAGGCATTGTTGACGCTACCTATGTCGATGGCGCCGCGATATTCCTGCGCCAATAAACGGGCCGGAACAGCTTTAATCAGGAACGATAAATAAATGTTTGATGATGTCGGGTTGCTTTTCCTTGTCGCGTGTTTTTCCTATGGGCTTGGCAGCATTCCCTTTGGCCTGATTCTGACAAAACTGGCCGGTGCTGGCGATATTCGGCAAATCGGTTCAGGCAATATTGGCGCAACAAATGTGCTGCGAACCGGCAATAAAAAACTAGCTATTGCAACCTTGATTTGTGACGCCAGCAAAGGCGTTGCCGTGGTTTGGCTTGTTGGCCAGTCAGCCACGCCAGCCTTGACAGCCCTTGCCAGCATTCTTGTCGTGGCAGGCCATTGTTTTCCAATTTGGCTGAAGTTCAACGGCGGCAAAGGCGTTGCGACCAGCCTTGCCGTTTTGGCGGCGCTTGATCTACGGCTTGGTGCGGTTTTTGTGTTTGTCTGGCTTTTGACTGCATTTTTATCGCGCTATTCGTCATTATCGGCATTATTGGCAATGGCGGCTTGTGTTGTGGCGGGATTCGGTTTGCTTGAGTCCAACATGATCAAAATTGCCATTTTGGTGCTTGGCGGCATTGTGTGGAGCCGTCACCATACGAATATTGGTCGTCTATTATCAGGCACAGAAACCAAAATCGGCGCAAAAAAATCCTAAAATAACCCGTCCAAAGGGATAATCATTTTCGATTAACTCTTTGTTAAATCGATGCCTTTAAAATTTAGGCATGGATGAACGTGAAAAACTGGCGCGGATTCGGTTGATCCAAACGCGCCATATCGGGCCAATGACATTCAGTCTTTTGATCCAGCGTTATGGAAGCGCAGTTGCCGCGCTTGCGGCCATTCCTGATCTTGCTGCGCGTGGTGGGCGCAAGCTTTCGATTGCAAGCCTTGCCGATGCCAAGGCCGAACTTGCCGCCAATGATACTGCTGGCGCCAAGCTAGTCTGGCGAGACGGCGATTCCTACCCGCTTCGTTTGGCCCAGTTCGATGACGCGCCAGTTACTTTATCGGCGCGTGGCAACCTGCATTTGCTGCACCAGCCGATGATCGCGCTTGTTGGAGCACGCAATGCTTCGATCAATGCAATTCGCCATGCCGAGTCTCTGGCGCGCGAGCTTGGCGAGGCAGGCTATGTCATTGTGTCCGGCATGGCTCGCGGTATCGATGCGGCTGCCCATCGCGGCGCCATGGCAACTGGCACGATTGGTGTGATTGCTGGCGGCATTGATATTATCTATCCACCGGAAAATCGCGCCCTGTTTCAGCAGATTGTTGATGAAGGGCTGCTTTTGGCCGAAATGCGCCCAGGTACAGCGTCGACCCCGCGTCATTTTCCGACACGCAACCGGATTATTGCCAGCCTTGCGCTCGGGGTTGTGGTGATTGAGGCAGCATCCAAATCTGGATCACTTATCACCGCGCGTGAAGCGGGCGAACGCGGCAGTGAAGTGATGGCCATTCCCGGATCGCCACTTGATCCAAGATCAAATGGTTGCAACCAGCTCATCCGCGATGGCGCAACACTTGTACAAGATGCATCTGATATCATCGAGGCTGTTGGCCAGCGTCGCACCGTTGAAGTGCCGCCCAAGAAAACAATATGGATCAAAATGCCGCAAACTAAATTGACTGACGCAGAAATTTCAAAATGCCGCGAGATCATCATTTCAGGGCTTGACGGCGACCCCGTTGATGTTGACGACCTCATTGCGTGGTGTGACAAGCCATCGGCGGTCGTCTGGGCGGCCATTCTTGAATTAGAATTGGCGGGTCAATTAACACGGCATTATGGCAATCGCGTGTCACGCCAATTTGAATTTTAGACGGTCTGATTAAAAAACAGTGGCCATCACCAGCAGCCAACCAATCATGCCAAAAGGCTGAATTGCCCTTAAAACAGGCTAAATTCTAAAAAATCCACGAGAAATTTTGACAAAATCAATTTTTGCCTTTATCGCAAGCCCTTCACAATATAGTAGGGACAAGTGATGAAAGTCGTCGTTGTCGAATCTCCAGCCAAGGCCAAGACCATCAACCGTTACCTCGGTGATGGCTATAAGGTGCTTGCGTCTTACGGTCATGTTTGCGATCTGCCAAGCAAGGACGGATCCGTATTGCCTGACAATGACTTTGAGATGAAGTGGCAGATTTCAAGCGGGTCTGAAAAACATCTAAAAGATATCATTGCCGCGCTTAAGGGCGCTGACAAATTGATCCTTGCGACTGACCCTGACCGCGAAGGCGAGGCCATTAGCTGGCATGTTCTCGAACAATTAAAAAACACCAAGCATCTGAATGGTGTTGATGTTGAACGCGTTGTCTTTAACGAGGTCACCAAAACCGCCATTCTTGCCGCAATGGATAATCCGCGTCAGCTGGATGTTGAATTGATTGATGCCTACCGGGCACGACGCGCGCTTGACTATCTTGTCGGCTTTTCAATTTCACCCGTTTTATGGCGTAAATTGCCCGGATCAAAATCTGCTGGACGCGTGCAATCAGTGGCACTTCGGCTGGTCTGCGAGCGTGAAGCCGAGATCGAAGCCTTTCAATCACAAGAATATTGGAGCGTTGAAGCGGCGCTTGGCCTTGCCACTGGTGACAATTTCACTGCGCGGCTGACCCATTTGGACGGCACCAAGCTTGGCAAGCTCGGCATCACATCCGAAGCCGAAGCCACCCAAGCCGTCACGGCGATTTCAGCTGCTAAGCTTGCCGTTCAATCGGTCGAGACCAAGCGCGTACGCCGCAACCCGCAGCCGCCCTTTACCACATCAACCCTTCAACAAGAGGCCTCGCGCAAGCTCGGCTTTTCAGCAAGCCGCACGATGCAAATCGCGCAAAAGCTATATGAAGGCATCAATATTGGCAGCGAAACCACTGGCCTGATCACCTATATGCGAACCGACGGTGTTCAGCTGGGCGGCGAAGCTATTGCTTCGATCCGCCAGAATATTGACCAACGTTTCGGCAAGCGTTACCTGCCAGATGCGCCGCGCATCTATAAAACCAAGGCCGCAAATGCCCAAGAAGCGCATGAAGCGATCCGCCCAACCGAAATTTCGCGCCATCCTGATGAAATGCGGGCCTTTCTTGATCATGACCAGTCGCGGCTTTATGAGCTGATCTGGAAACGCGCCATCGCCAGCCAGATGCAATCGGCCGAGCTTGACCAGACCGGCATTGATATCGGTGATGCGGCAAACAGCGTTACATTACGCGCCAGCGGTCAGGTGATGGTTTTTGACGGCTTTTTGTCGGTTTACCGTGAAAGCAAAGACGCCGCACAAGACAATGGCAACGGCAATGCCGACAAGGCCAATGGTGATGGCGAAGACAATACCGCCCTTTTGCCAAGCATGGCCAAAGGCGATCACCTCACAACCATTAGCGTCACGCCGGAACAGCATTTCACCCAGCCACCACCGCGCTTTACCGATGCCAGCCTCGTCAAACGAATGGAAGAGCTGGGCATTGGCCGTCCATCCACCTATGCGTCGATCATTCAGGTTTTGCAAAACCGTGATTATGTCATCAAGGATAAAGGCCGGTTCATTCCCGAAGATCGGGGGCGGTTGGTATCAACTTTCCTTGGTAATTTCTTTGATCGCTATGTTGAATATGATTTCACTGCCCAGCTTGAGTCCCAACTTGACGAAGTTTCGGCTGGAAATCTCGATTGGAAAACGCTGCTAGCGCATTTCTGGGGCGATTTCAAAACCGCCATTGACGGCACCAAAGATCTGACAATCACCAATGTTCTTGATGTTCTTGACGAAGAATTGGGGCCACATTTCTTTCAGGCTGATGAAACCGGCGCGTTAAAACGAAGCTGCCCGAATTGTGACAATGGGCGTCTTGGCCTAAAGCTTGGAAAATTTGGCGCCTTTGTTGGGTGTTCAAACTATCCTGAATGTAAATTTACCCGCCAGCTAACAAGCCAGAATGACAATGCTGCTGGTGAGGCGCCATTGACCGATAAAGAGCTTGGCCCTGATCCGGTTTCCGGCCTTCCCGTCTATTTGCGGAACGGGCCATATGGCCCCTATGTTCAAATTGGTGATCCTGAAGCCAAAAAACCAAAACGTGCATCTTTGCCAAAAGGCACAAGCGCGTCTGCTCTGGATTTAGAAGCTGCACTTGGCTTGCTGGCGCTGCCACGCGATATTGAACCGCACCCAGAAACTGGCGATATGATCCAGGCTGGTCTTGGCCGGTTTGGCCCCTATTTGAAATATCAGGGTAAATTTACCAGCCTACCACCTGACGATGATGTTCTTGAGATAGGCATTAACCGTGCTGTTGACCTTCTGGCTGAGGCTGCCAAAAAGGCAGGTCGCTTGCTTGGCGCGCATCCATCCGGCGGTGAAGTTCATGTCAAAAAGGGCCGGTTTGGCCCCTATGTCGAACATAACAAGCTTCGTGCCACTTTGGGTAAAGCCCATGATATCGCTGATATCAGCCTTGAAACAGCGCTAGAATTGCTGGCAGCTAAGGCAGCTAAAGGCCCGACAACACCAAAGAAAGCCGCGCCAAAGAAGAAAGCTGCTGCGAAAAAAACGGCAACGAAAAAAACCGCCGCCAAAAAAGCGGCCACAAAAAAGACAGTGACCAAAAAAGCAGCAACGAAAAAAGCCGCTACAAAGCAGAAAGCGGTCTAAATGGCGCATGAACCGGGTGAGTCCCGCCCAGATAATGCGCCGGAAAAAGTGGCTTTGCCCGATGAGGCAACGGTTCTTGACTATATCAACAGCTGTGCTGTCCCGCCCAGCCTTCGCGATATCACCCGTGCCTTTAAGATTGGGCAGGATCAACGCGCCTCAATGCGCCGTATGCTCCGCGATATGGCCGAACGCGGGATTCTAGCCGGAGATCGCCGCGGCATTGCCGCCCCCGACACTTTGCCTGAAGTCGCCGTGCTTGAACTCACCGCGTTTGATGACAATGGCGATGGCATGGCGCGTCAGGCCGGAAATGATGATCAAAACCAGCCCGAAATCCGCGTTATTTTAAGCCGCCGTGCAGGGCGTGCGCCCGCTGTTGGCCAACAGGTGCTTGCCCGCCTTGCCCGTGTCGGCCCCGCCTTGTATGAGGCACGCATCATCCGCGTTCTTGACCGCCAGCAAAAACGCCTTTTTGGCGTTGTTGTTCCAGCCGGAAAAGGGTTTCGCCTGCAACCTGCCGATCGCGGCAAACGTGACAGTCTTGTTTTAACAGCAAATGATAAAATCACCCTTCATGCTGGTGATTTGGTCGAGGCTGAGTTGCTGCCCTCGCGTGGCTATATTGGCAAAAATGCGCGGGTCATCACCAATCTTGGTAATGCGGGATCACCTGGTGCTTTTAGCGCGCTTGCCCTTGCCGAATTTAACATCAGGCACCAATTCCCCGATGCAGCAATTAGCGAATCACAGGGATTAAAGATCCCGCCCGTTAAAGGCCGGCGTGACCTTCGCGATCATCCGCTGGTGACAATTGACGGCGCCGATGCCCGTGATTTTGACGATGCGGTTTTTGCCGAGCCAGCAGAAAATGGCGGTTGGCGTCTTCTTGTCGCCATCGCCGATGTATCGCATTACGTCCGCCCCGACAGCGCACTTGATAGCGAAGCACGCAAACGCGGTAATTCGGTCTATCTTCCCGATCGTGTTGTGCCAATGCTTCCCGAAGCGATTTCGAATGATCTATGCTCGCTGCGGCCGCATGAAGACCGTGCGGCAATGGTGGCGGAAATTCACATCGATAAAGATGGCAAACGCCAATCACATCACATTGAACGCGCCTTGATCCGGTCACATGCCAGATTAACCTATGATCAGGTTCAGGCTGTTTTTGATGGGGTGATGGATGAGGCTGATTGCGATGTGCCACACGGATGCCTTCACGCATTGTTTGGTGCATGGCGGGCGCTTGATCAAGACCGGCAAGAACGCGAACCCTTGGCGCTTAATCTCAAAGAACGCCGTGTTGTGATGGATGAAACCGGCAAAGCCATTGCCATTTCCCAACGATCGCAAACCGAATCACAACGCTTGATCGAAGATTTCATGATTGCAGCCAATGTCGCTGCGGCTGATAGTCTGATTGCCAATCGCCAACCATGCGTCTTTCGCATTCATGACACGCCCGACCCTAAAAAAGCGGCAACCCTTACCAAACTTGCCGAATCTGTTGGCGGCAATTTCACCACAGGACAGGTACTTCGCCCCTATCATTTCAACAAAATTCTGGCCCTTGCCGAAAATACCCCTGATGCATTAACCGTGAATGAGGCGGTATTGCGAAGTCAGGCAAAGGCTGTCTACAGCATTGATAATATGGGGCATTTCGGATTATCACTTCGCAATTATGCACATTTCACCTCGCCGATCAGGCGTTATGCTGATCTGCTTGTCCATCGTGCGCTTGTTGATGCCGCCGCAGGCCGGAAATCTGGCCCAAAAGACGGCTTAAACGGCATGCCGCTTGATCAGATTGCTGAAATCTGTACGCATATTTCCGAAACCGAAGCCAATGCAGCCGCGGCTGAACGCCGAACCATTGACCGCTTTGCCGCTGCCTTGTTTGAAACGCGGCTAGGCGTGGTGGTCGACGGCGTAATTGTCGCCATTACCGGTTTTGGTGCTTTTATCCGGCTTGAAGATGGCGCCGCTGACGGGTTATTGCCGCTTAACGGCCTTCCTGACGATTATTACGACTATGATGAAGCCTCGCAATCGCTTGAAGGGCGGCATAATGGCTGGCGTTTCGTCATGGGACTATCTTTGCGGGTCAAAGTGACCGAGGTTACACCAGTATCGGGCGGCATTCTTTTGGAATGGGTTGACGGGGGTCTACAAAGCGAAAAATCTGGCCGCAAATCGGCAAAATACGCAAAAAATCATGGCGCCAACGCATCTGGTCGCAGTGCCAGATCAAAGGCGGCCAATGGCCGCAATGCATCAGGACATGGCAAAGGGCCGAAACGAAAAAGACGATGATCTACGCTTGACATTTGTTGCGATTTACCGCAGTTTGCGCGCAGTTTTACAAGACGGGTCTAACCGAAGACCCCTAATTTAGGAGTATGTGTCATGGCGAAGCCAGCGACCCTGCAAATCAAACTCGTAAGCACAGCTGACACGGGTTACTTTTATGTGACCAAAAAGAACCCGCGCACCAAGCCCGAAAAGCTCGAGCTGAAAAAGTATGACCCGCGCGCGCGCAAGCATGTCATCTTTCGCGAATCAAAAATCAAATAGCCTGACAATCGGGCCAAAAGGCCGGATATGTATTTAGGGCTATCGATTGAAAATAGCGTTGTAAACGCCGCCATCCTGAACGATGGCGGTGATTTTGTTTGGCAAGACAATCATAGCCTTGACCATGACAAGATTTCCAATTTGCTGGAAATTTGCGGCGCCTTAGTCGCAAGCGCGGCCAAAGCGCACCCCACTCTGTCACAATCCATCGCGGTTAGCGCGCAAGGCGGCTTTATCGGCCAGCCAAGCCCGCCTGATGGCCTAAAATGTTTTGCTGGCACCGATTTAAAGGCAAATCTGCAAGCCAGCCTAGGGCGCGCTGTCGCCCTAGCAAGCCCCGGACAAGCCCTCGCCCTCTATGAAAGCCGTTTTGGCGCAGCAAAAGATAGTGCGGTTGCTTGCGCGCTTTATCTCGATAATCATGTTTTTGGCGGCGTGACCTTTGGTCAAAAATTATGGCGCGGCGCCAACCGTATTGTCGGTGCATGGGGCCATACCCCTCTTGCATGGCCGGTGCCGCACGAACTTGATGGGCGCGATTGCTGGTGCGGGCGCACCGGATGCCTTGATTGTTTTTTGTCGCTTGGTGGGCTGGAAACCGAATATCACAATATCACCCAGACACGCCTTGATATCGACGCGATCGCGGCTGCGGCCGACGCCAGCGATTTGGTCGCATCAAGCGTTCTTCAGGTATTAGACGACCGAATTGGCCGAACCACGGCGATGATCATTAATATGTTTGATCCTGATGTGATTATTCTTGGTGGACGCCTTGCCAGTCTTGACCGACTTTACCAGAACGTGCCGCGCAAATGGCCTGGCTATCTTCTTGTTGAACGCAATGAAACGAAATTGCAGAGAGCCAATCAAGATGCATTTACGCTGGCAAAAGGCGCAGCCTGCCTTGCCGCCGATCCAGCTATTTAGCCTTCATCCCGTCGATCGCCATCACAACTATGGACAGGTTGGCGTTTCGACACTTTCCAGCTTTAGCAATTTGGCAATGATGGTGAAATCACCATAATCAATGACATAACGACGAATGACGCCATTTGGTTGGATCGAATAATGGATTTCATATTCAGGTGCGGCCGCTGTTGCTGCGGGTTTGAAATAGGCAATTTGCACGGGCCAATAGCCGTCTTGGTCAAATTCACCCATCGGAATGGTCGCCTCCTCACCGCGCCACCCACCAATAACCGTATTGGTCGATAACAGCGCATCATCAGGCTTGGCACCGGTAAATACCGACGCGGCAAGTATTGTTTTGCCATTTTCGGCGCTATCAATAATCGCATTCAAATGCCGCATCGGAAAATAGGTATCGGCTGACAAGGCCACCGCCACCTCATCAGCCATTGAAAAATAGGCATCCCCGCCGCCAGTTTTTATCTCGGCATAGCCGCCAAAATCTTTTGCCGGCTCAAAGCTGCTATTTTCGCTGATGTCGAAACTATACATATCGCCTTTGTCGGATTCCCACGATTCAAAGCGCGACAAAATCCGGTCACGACTGCCTTCTTTTCCACCAAATTCAATAAGATATTCTTCATTAGAACGCCATCCATCACAATCACGATCAAGCGTAAATGCCGATCGGCCACTCACGGCCTGCACATTGGAATTCTGGTCAGCGACGCCAAGCTGCATTTCATAAAATGCACGATGCGGCGTCACCGTTGCGGCAGTGGCCTGATTGGCGAGGCCAATTGCCCCAACCACCATGTATAGGGCTGTTGTGGCATTTTTGATCTTTTCAGATGGGTTTTGAATATTTGTCATGATCTAGATTTAAGAGCGGTATTAGACGAAATCAATAGGTTTGCCTTTCAGAACCGCGCTTTTTACCGTATATCATCGGGGACGAAGCGAGGTAATTAATGAAACGACATGCCAGCCAAGCGAGCAGCGATGACGCAAATGTGCCAAAGGCGGCACCCCCTATCGCCACAAATGACGATCTAGAAGCCATCTTAACGCAATATCAAAATGCCGAATTTTTGGCGGTTGATACCGAATTTCTACGCGAGCGCACCTATTATCCCCAATTATGCCTGATCCAGATCAGCGATGGCGTTGATGCTGTTGCGATTGATCCACTTGCCCCCAATCTTGACCTGAACCCGCTTTGAGCTTTGA
>Ga0102815_10001381_pt1 | contig 15258 bp, 15 predicted proteins | sample ColrivemetaGS759_FD_79113 | JGI IMG/M metagenome (GOLD analysis project Ga0102815, IMG submission 79113) | Estuarine microbial communities from the Columbia River estuary - Ebb tide ETM metaG S.759 | ecosystem: Environmental > Aquatic > Marine > Intertidal zone > Estuary | place: USA: Columbia...
TAGAAAAATTATCAAAAGATAACAAGAATCTAAAAGAAATTGATTCAATTAAAACAGAATACTTTAAACTAATTAATGAGAAAGAATTAATTTCTCAAGACTTTGTTAGAAAATACCCAAACTCAATAATTAGTGCCAATATTTTAAATATGAATGTTAGAAAATGGAGTAGAGAAATAGTGAGTGAGTTGTTTAATGAGTTTTCTCAACAAAATAAAGAATCTATTTATGGAAAAGAGATAGATAAGTTTTTAGTTACAACTAAACAATTCCCAAATTTTAATTAATTTAAGAAATTTAGTATCTTTGGTTCAAATGCAATTAGTAAGTTGTTATGGTACAGCAAGTAACAAATGGTATAAAAATTTCAGTTTCATCTAATTTTGAAGGCACAAGCTATCGAAATTATAGATTGTATTATGCTTTTAGTTATCAGGTTACTATAGAGAATCAAAGCAATGAAACGGTACAATTATTAGCACGTCATTGGAAAATATTTGATTCTTTAAACAATACCGAAATTGTTGAAGGCTCCGGCGTTATTGGAAAAAAACCAATTTTAAAACCTACAGAAATACATACTTATAGCTCTAATTGTTTTTTAACTTCTCCTATCGGATCTATGAAGGGATATTACAATATGGTAAATTTTGCAACTTCAAAAAGTTTTAAAGTTTATATTCCAACATTTCAATTAATGGTTTCAAGTATTCATAATTAAAATATGAAATTTAAGTTAACAAAATTTAAGCCTAAATCAACTCAAATTAAAGGTTTAGAGTGTTTAAATTGTGGGCAGCCATTAAGTGGAGACGAGAATTTTTGCTCTAATTGTGGACAAAAAAATACTATTAAAAAGCTAAGTTTTGGTGTTTTTGTTAATAATATATTTTCAGGATTTTTTTCTTATGACTCACGATTTTGGACCACTTTTATTCCATTACTAACCAAACCTGGGAAAGTTTCTAAAGATTATATTGAAGGTAAACGAGCACGATTTGTAAATCCTTTTCAATTGTATTTAAATGTGTCCATTATTTTCTTTTTAATATTAGGAATATCAAACAAAATCGATTCAAATAATATTGCCAATGACATTTCAAAAGCAACAAAAAATTTAGATTCTATAACTAAAGTAGATAAAAAAAAGTTGGATTCTATAATTACCAATGTGCAACAACAAGTTATTGATAAAATTCCGGATGATTCTACAAAAGTTAAAACAATAGCCGAAGTTGGCAACGTGTTTAAATTATATGAACCGGCAAAAAATGTGGCTAAAATGGATTCGGTAAATCTTTCTGAACCTGATTCAACTAAATGGACGTCTATAACTGGGAGGCTTCAACTTTTTTACGAATTCAAAAAAAATAACCCTGATTTTACAAACGAACAGATGTTAGATAGTTTGGGCTTAGAGAAAACTTTTTGGAATAAATTTTACAGTCAACAGGCAATTAGTATGGGTAAGAATTACGATGCTTTTAAAGAAGATGGCGGTAAGGCCTATTTTAAAAAATTGACTTCATACATTTCTATTTCATTATTCATTTTCTTACCAATTTTCACACTTTTTTTAAAACTGATTTATATAAGAAGAAAGTACACATATATGGAACATTTGGTTTTTGTTTTTAATACACAAACTGTATTTTTTCTTTTGCTAATAATATTTTATTTGTGTAGTTTTTTCTTTAAAATGGATAATTTTGGTTGGATATTTGCTTTGTTGTTTTTAATTTATTTATACAAAGCCTTGCGTTATTTTTATGAACAAGGTAGGGCAAAAACTATAATAAAATACGTGCTGTTAAATAGCTATTATATGTTTTTAGCCTTAGTAGGATTTACAATTGTGGCTATTCTATCGTTTTTTGTAAGTTAAGTTTAAGCTGCAATTTTTTAGCGTGTACGATATCTTCATAAATCATTTCTAAGCTTTTATTCTCTTTTTTTATTGAAGTGATACTAACTGTTTCTACATATGGGCGTTTCATAAAAATTGACTGTTCTTTATCTCCAATTTCCGAGTGATGAAATTCTAAAATAGTTGAAGCGTTGAAGTCATTTTCTTTAATCCAATTTTGAAACCATTTTTTTCGAAGGGCTTTAATTTCATTTGAATACAAAGTTGCCGAAGACCAAATTTTAGGATCATTTTGAAGTTTTGTAAATTGCTTTTGTTCATCATCCCAAATAAGTTCAAACAAATTCAAATTATTGTTGTTCCAATCAACAATAACCATTGTAAAAGGTTCAATTTCTTCTAGGTTTAAATGTTTAATATAATCTTGAAAATTATCTGATTGCAACAATTCTTTGGCGATTAAGCCTCTACTTTTTTTATAATTAGCTTTTCTTTTATGTTTTATAAAAGCACCATTTAATACGCAAACGAGTCTATTTTTTGAGCTAGTTCCAATCCAAGTGCCACCAGCCAATTTATCCTTTGGGAAAACCATTTTAACACCATTTTCTATATATTCTGTTGGAGGAAATGTTTCTCTAAGTGGTGTCTCATCCCGATTAGATGTTAAAATGAAATTATTATTTTTTAAAGGTAAAAATGTAACGGTACACATACTATCAAAATTTGATTAATCAGTATCAGTTTCCAAAACAATAAGTCAATACTATTTTGTAACTTTGTAGGCAAATTTAAAGTAAAAATTTATAAAATAATATTAATATGGCGACAGGATTTTATAATGTACCGAAAGCAGTAAATGAACCCGTAAAATCTTATGCTCCTGGAAGCCCAGAGCGTAAACTTTTATTGGATACTTACAAGAAAATGTATAATGAAAAGGTAGATATTCCTTTTTACATTGGCGGAAAAGAATTTAGAACGGGAAATACAGTTGATATTAATCCACCTCACGATCATAAGCATTGTGTTGGGCAATATCATACTGCAGAAAAAGAGCATATTGAATTAGCTGTTAAAAAAGCTGCAGAAGCACGTGTAAAATGGGCTGCAACAAGTTGGGAACACAGAGCTGCAATTTTCTTAAAAGCTGCAGAATTATTGGCGGGTCCATTCCGTTATAAAATGAATGCAGCAACAATGATTGCACAATCTAAAAATGTTTTTCAGGCAGAAATAGATTCGGCATGTGAATTGATTGATTTTTTACGTTTTAACGTAGAATTTATGACCGAAATTTATAGTAACCAACCACAATCTTCACCAGGTATTTGGAATAGAATGGAATATCGTCCGTTAGAAGGATTTGTGTATGCAATTACTCCTTTTAACTTTACAGCAATAGCTGGTAATTTACCGGCTGCACCTGCTTTAATGGGGAATGTTATTATATGGAAACCTGCAAGATCTCAAGTGTATTCTGCACAAGTGATTATGGAATTATTTAAAGCTGCAGGGTTACCTGATGGCGTAATAAATATGGTAACTGGTAATTCAAGTACCATTACAGATGTTTTATTAAATAGTTCGGATTTTTCAGGAGTTCATTTTACAGGTTCAACACCGGTATTTAACAGTTTCTGGGAAACAATTGGTAAAAATATGAATACCTATAAAACGTATCCTAGAATTGTTGGAGAAACAGGGGGAAAAGATTTTATTTGGGCGCATCCAAGTTCAAATGCTCAAGAAGTTGCTACAGCAATTTCAAGAGGTGCTTTTGAATACCAAGGTCAAAAATGTTCAGCTGCTTCTAGAGCATATATGCCGGCTAGTTTATGGCCAGCGATTAAAGCAGCAGTTATTAAAGATGTGAAATCATTTAAAATGGGATCACCAGAAGAAACTTCAAACTTTATAAATGCTGTAATTGACGATAGAGCTTTTAAAAAATTATCTAGTTATATAGAGCAAGCTAAAAAGGATGCTGATGCCGAAATAATTGTTGGTGGAGGTTATGATGATGCTGTTGGTTATTTTATTGAACCAACTGTAATTGTAACTACAAACCCAAAATATGATACCATGTGTACCGAATTATTTGGACCAATAATTACAATTTACGTGTATGAAGATGAAAAATGGTTAGAGTCATTGGATTTAGTTGATAAAACTGGTGAATTTGCTTTAACAGGAGCAATTTTTAGTGGTGATAGATATGTAATTGATATTGCTACCGATAAATTAGAAAATGCTGCAGGTAACTTCTATATAAACGACAAGCCAACTGGAGCGGTTGTTGGTCAACAACCTTTTGGTGGAGCTCGTGGATCAGGAACCAATGATAAAGCAGGTTCTGTTTGGAATTTATTACGTTGGGTAAGTAATAGAACAATTAAAGAAACTTTTGTGCCTCCAACAGATTATAGATATCCGTTTTTAAAAGATAGTACTATTGAAACAGTTGAAAAGGAAGTAGAAAGTGCAATTGAAAAATTAAAAGAATTTGGTAAGGATTTATCTGAAAAATTCAAAAAATAATTCAAGATTACTTAAACATAAAAAAAGCGCCAATTGGCGCTTTTTTTATTAATAATTTTTAAATACTAAACAGCTTCAAAACCATCTGCACCATCTAAAAGTCCAATCAATTCTTTTGGATTGTGGATAATTGTTGGCATATGTTGCGGACAGATATAAAATTCGCTTTTTTGATAATAAAATTTAGTAACTGGTATTTCTGTTGATGTTTTTTTACAAACTAAACATGCTTTAACTTGACTCATAATCTAATAATTTAATTTAGGACAAAAATATCTTTTATTTTTAAATAAAAAAGTAATAAATGTCATATTTATCGTTTCTTTAAAGGAATATGAACAACTTTTTTAGTCTCAAAAAAATCATTTTTAAAATAATCAGTTATATTATATATAGTTGCGTTTGGAAAATTTGCCAATTCGTCAGTTAAATCGCCACCTTTTAAATATAATATGCCATTTTTAATTTCGTGAAGCTGTTTTTTAGTTATTTTTTTTCTGACCCATTTTACAAAATCATCCATTTGAGTTACAGCTCTACTAATAATAAAATCGAATTCACCTTTCACATTTTCAGCTCTAATTTGTTCGGCTTTAACATTTTTTAAACCTAATTCTTTAACAACTTCATTAACAACTTTAATTTTTTTACCTATTGAATCTACTAAATAAAATTTAGTTTCAGGAAATAAGATTGCTAAAGGAATCCCAGGAAAACCACCACCTGTACCAACATCTAAAACTGATGCATTAGGCTTAAAAGGTTGTACTTTAGCAATAGCTAAAGAGTGTAAAACATGTTTTGTATATAATTCATCAATATCTTTTCTTGAGATCACATTTATTTGAGCATTCCAATATTTGTAAAGCGCTTCTAGTTTAGAAAATTGCATTATTTGTGCTTCGGATAAATTAGAAAAATGACTCAGAATTGTTTCCATAATCGTTAAAAATATTAGGTCGTAAAAGTACTGTTTCCAAAATTAAATTAACATCTTTTCTAAAATTGTTATATTTTTCCTAAAAATTAATTTAAAAACTTAAAATGGCGTAATTTTGGTGCGTACATTTTATATATATAAAAAGTATTATGAATAATAATGAAACAATTAGCTTTTCAAGAAACGACAAAGCTAAATTTTTTAGAACTCTTAATAAAAGAGTGAACACTTATTTTAAAGAAAATAAAATAAGACGTACTGGAAATTGGAAATTATATACCAAGGCAATAATAATGTTTAGCGTGTTTTTAATTCCATTGGTTTTAATTTTAACAGTTTCAATGCCTCAATGGGCATTATTATTATTAACAATTGTTATTGGGGTTGGAATGGCTGGTGTTGGCATGAATGTTATGCACGATAGTAACCACGAATCATTTTCAAGCAAAAAATGGGTTAATAAATTAATGGGAAGCAGTATTTATATTCTTGCAGGTAATGTTTATAATTGGAAAGTGCAGCACAATGTTTTACATCATACTTTTACTAATATTCAAGGACATGATGAAGATATTGATGCGGGCAGAATTATTCGTTTTTCAAAACATTCAAAATGGTTGGGAATTCATAGATTTCAAAAATACTACTCCATATTTTTATATGGATTGTTAACTATAAATTGGGCAATTACAACAGATTTTAAACAAATGCGTAGTTATTTAAAACGTAAGCTTTCTTATGGTGAGTTTCCAAATCCAGCAACAGAATGGACCATACTCGTAATTACAAAAATATGTTATTATTTACTTTGGATTGTTTTACCATTGTTGGTTTTAGACATTGCTTGGTGGAAAGTATTAATAGGCTTTTTTGTGATGCATTATACCGCTGGAATGATTTTAAGTGTTGTTTTTCAATTAGCACATGTAGTTCCAAAAACAGAAATGCCATTACCTGATAAAGAAGGTCATTTAGAGCACACTTGGGCTATTCATCAGTTATATACTACTTCAAATTTTGCGCCAACAAATAGTTTTATTTCTTGGTATACTGGAGGTTTAAACCACCAGGTTGAACACCATATTTTTCCTCATATTTCGCACATTCATTATGGTAAAATAGCAAAAATTGTAAAGGAAACTACAAAGGAATTTAATTTACCTTATAACGAATACAAAACATTTAGAAAAGCAATTATAGAACATTTTAATCAATTAAAAACGTTAGGTGTAAAACCAGCACACGCTTAAATATTTTTTTATGAAGGATCAACTATCAAAAAGAATTAACAGTTTACCAGTATCAGCAACATTAGCAATGGCTGCTAAAGCAAGGGAGTTAAAAGCAGCAGGAAAAGACATTATTAGTCTAAGTTTAGGAGAACCAGATTTTAATACACCAGACTTTATTAAAGAAGCTGCTATACAAGCTATTCACGATAATTACAGTTCTTATAGTCCTGTAGATGGATATGTAGATTTAAAAGATGCAATTATTACTAAGTTTAAACGCGATAATAATATAGATTACAACCAAAACCAAATTGTAGTTTCAACTGGTGCAAAGCAATCTATTGCAAATGTAGCAATGGTATTATTAAATCCAGGAGATGAGGTGCTGTTACCAGCACCATATTGGGTAAGTTATTCTGCAATTGCAAGTTTAGGAGAAGCAACATATAAAGAAATTCCTTCAACTATTGAAACGGATTTTAAAATTACTCCAAAACAATTAGAAGCTGCTATTACTCCAAAAACAAAAATGATTTTCTTTAATTCGCCAAACAACCCAAGTGGTTCAATTTATAGTGAAGCGGAATACAGAGCATTGGCTAAAGTAATTGAAAAACACCCAAATATTTATGTGCTTTCTGATGAAATTTATGAACACATTAGTTACGGTGAACCAGCTTTTAGTTTTGCGGCTATTGAAAGCATGTACGATAGAACAATTACCATTAATGGTGTGGCAAAAGCATTTGCTATGACTGGTTGGAGAATAGGATATATCGGCGCACCAGAATGGATTGCTAGAGCTTGTAATAAATTACAAGGGCAAATTACTTCTGGAGCAAATAGTATTGCACAAAGAGCAACAATTGCTGCTTTAGAAGCACCCGTTTCTAAAATTAAATATATGGTTGATGAATTCCATAAACGTAGAGATATGATGTTGGATTTATTAGGGAAAATAGATGGATTTAAATTAAATGTACCAGGTGGTGCTTTTTATATTTTCCCAGATGTATCTGCTTTTTTTGGAAAAGAAATTAAAGGGCATAAAATTGAAAATGCATCTGATTTTTCTTTATTCTTATTAGCTGAAGCAAATATTGCAACAGTTACTGGTGAAGCTTTTGGAGCTCCAGATTGTATTAGAATTTCGTATGCTGCATCTGAAGCAAATTTAAGAGAAGCTGTTTCAAGAATTGAAAAAGCGTTAGCTTAAAAAAAATACTTATTTTTATAAAAAAGGGAGGCTGTTTAGACAACCTCCCTTTTTTTTGATATTTCCCATCTTAACTTTATTTAGTAGCCTTGACACAACAATTGAATGGCTTTTTTTTAGTTTTCTGAGCTCCATTTTCTTCATAATAATATTTATTTATTTAACAGAAATAGTTGAAAAAGGTATTATTTTTTGAATTACATTTGTATTGATTTACAACGTGTAAATACGAATTTATTTATTCTATGAAATAAAATATTTTAAATTCAAGCTTTTGAAAATTAGGAAGTCATATTCAAAAGTAAACCTTTAGAAAAGGTGTTGAATTGTAAGTTAACTTCTCTTATAAAAATCAGCAGTAATAATTAAACTACTTGCGGATTTTAGAGTTCATATTTATTTTTTAAAACTTTTAAATCAAGTTTAAACTTGTAGTGTTTTGGGTATTATATAATGTACTGAAAAAGTAAATATGGTTAAAAAATAAATTAAAAATAAAAAATTAAAAAAATGAAAGCAATTATTTTATTATTTACGTTTGTATCTTTAGGTTTTACAAAAATTTCTCAAGAAACTGAAACAATGAAAGCGTCTTTTGATGGCTTTGAAGAAGGTTATTACTATTTTACTGATGAAGACGATAATAATTTTTATTTCGAAACAATTAATAAAGAAGCATCAGAAAAATACAATCTTTTAGAAGACGAATTTATTGGTGAATCATTTGAAGTTACCTATATAATAGAAACAAAAACAGACGAAAATGATGATGAGTATGAATCATATACTATTGTTAAATTACAACTAATAGAAGAAGAATAATCCTTAAAAAGGGTGTCTGAAAAGTAAAATTCAACTCAATTTGTCACATTGAGCATATTCGGAATAGAGTAGTCAATAACTCTTTAAATCTTAAAAAAAGATTTTTTCTGCTGAATATATATTTTACAGTTAGCAATAACAATTTCAGACACCCTAATTTTTTTTATATTTACCTAAATAAATTTTTATAATATAAGTGAACAAAAAAAAAGATCAATTAAAAAATGAAGGAAACATGAAAAGAAATTTTTTATTTGTTTCTAGGTGGGGAGAATCTTTAGACATTGCATATGCAACGCTGTTAGAAGGGAATGATGTTAAAATGTACGTTGAAGATAAATATTCAAAAGAAATTGGTTATGGTTTTGTAACCAAAGTACAAGATTGGAAAAAACATATTAATTGGGCAGATATTATTATTTTTGATTATACAGGTTATGGTAAAATTTGCCATGAATTACGAGCTTCAGGAAAAGTTGTATTTGGCGGTAGTGAATATACCGATAGATTAGAATTGGATCGAAATTTTGGGCACGACGAACTTAAAAAACACAAAGTAAAAATTATACCTTCTAAGGAATTTCAAAATTTTGAAGACGCTATTCATTATGTTGAAAAACACCCAGATTCTTATGTGATTAAACCTTGCGGTGAAACTCAAGAATTAAAACAACTTCTTTTTGTTGGTAGTGATGATGAAGGGAAAGACGTTATTCGTGTTTTAAAGGCATATGAAAAATCTTGGGGAAATGATTTTGGAAATTTTCAACTTCAAAGAAAGGTAAAAGGTGTTGAAATTTCTGTAAGTGCTTTTTTTAATGGAAAAGAATTTCTACATCCATTAAATATTACTTTTGAACATAAAAAACTGTTTCCTAAAGAATTAGGTGTTTCAACAGGAGAAATGGGTAGCAGTATGTTTTGGGTAAAAGATTCTCCAATTTTTGATGCTACATTAAAAAAGTTTGAAAAATCATTGGCAAAATCTGATTTTTTTGGACATATTGATATTAACTGTATTGTAAATGGAAATGGAATTTATCCTTTAGAATTTACTTCTAGGTTTGGATTTCCACAAGTATTTATCCAAAGAGCAGGGATAAATGAGCCTATTGGAAATATGCTATATAAAATTGCCACGGGAGAAAATTTTACAATTAATGCAAAAAAAGGATTTCAATTAGGTGTTTTTATGGTTGTTCCTCCGTTTCCTTATGATGATAAAAAGTCATTTGAGTTATTTTCTAAAGATTCAGTTGTGATTTTCAAAAAAGAAGTAAAAGAAGGAATTCATCCTATGCATTTAAAAAGCATTAACGGAGAATGGCTAATCACCGGAAATACAGGAATTGCATTGTTGGTTAGTGGTACAGGGTTAACAATGAAGGATGCTCAAAAAACCATGTACAGTAGGGTTTCTAATATAATTGTAAATAATAGTTATTACCGAACAGATATTGGAGATAGATGGTTCGATGAATCGGATAAATTAATGTCTTGGGGTTTATTGTAAATCTAAAATGATGCAAATTGAATTTATTAAATTAGATAATTCTCAAGATTTGTTTTTTAATATTTTACCTCAAGATTGGCAAGATATTATAGTTCCTCAATGGAAAAATTTTAAAGATTCAGCCTCGATTTTTATTTTTAAAGAAAACGAAGAGTTAATTGCTGGTGGAATTGTTTTTGAAAAGAGTCATATAAATATGACTCCTTTTGAAAAAGAACATCAGTACTTATATGCCGAAAATTATTTTTATTTGGGTTTTATATGGGTAATTCCTTCAAAAAGGAATCAACAATTAGCATCTAAATGGTTGACTGAAATTAAAAAAGCATATAGCAATCAAAAGTTTTGGCTCACAATAGAAGAAGAACCATTAAAATATTTTTATCAAAAAAATGATTTCAAATTAATTGCTGAAAGTAATGATGAAAATTATAAAGAATGGGTTTTAACTTATACTCCTTAATTGTTCTAATACAGCCTTTATTTTTTCTTTTTTATCAAATCAATAAAACGCTCTTCAAATTGGAAACGTTAATTCATATTAATTATTCCAACATTCGAACTCAGAACTATATTTTGAAAAACATGTTTTCTTCTTTTTTTATTTGTGAGGGTAAAACACCATTTGTAAAGAATGTGTAATACAAATATCGAGCTCCTATGCTCACATTTTTTGCTGCTATTAATCACTTGGTGCATATAAAAATGCCTGAGTGTGTCTTAAAAAAACAACTCTACGTTGTTGTGTAATGTTTGTAAAATAAATTTTTTTTGATACAAAGCTAATATTTATAATAGTGTAAACTACAAGGATTGTTAATTTAGGTAAATTTTGTACATTTAGTAATTATTAATTTAAAAAGAGAACAATATGGCAGTAATGAAGGTTATTGAAGTAATGGCAAGTTCCGACAAAAGTTGGGAAGATGCTACTAAAAAAGCAGTTTCACATGCTTCAAAAAGTGTAAATCATATAAAGTCTGCTTTTGTGCAATCACAAAGTGTTGTGGTTGATGGAGGTGACGTATCAGAATTTAGAGTAAATGTTAAAATTACTTTTGAAGTAAAATAAACCTAAGTTTATATTTATTCAAAGCGCTTTTTTAAAAGCGCTTTTCTTTTTTAAATCAATATCAATTATCTTTATAAAAAATAATGATGTGCCGAATCCTATTTTTTATTATTGTAATTTCAGTTAATAGTTGCACAAACAAAACCACAAACCAAATGTCAATCCATAAATTTACAAATAGTTTAATTAATGAAACAAGTCCGTATTTATTGCAACACGCACATAACCCAGTTGATTGGCATCCTTGGAACGATGAAGCTTTAGAGCTTGCCAAAAAAGAGAACAAATTATTGCTTATTTCTATTGGATATTCATCGTGTCATTGGTGTCATGTTATGGAACATGAAAGCTTTGAAAATGAAGAAGTAGCTGCTGTTATGAATCAAAATTTTATTAATATAAAAGTGGATCGAGAAGAGCGTCCAGATATTGATCAGGTATATATGAATGCCGTTCAACTTATGACAGGTAGAGGTGGGTGGCCACTAAATTGTATTGCCTTGCCGGATGGAAGACCAGTTTGGGGAGGCACCTATTTTCCAAAAGAAAACTGGATAAGTGCTTTGGAGCAGTTGAGCAAAATGTATAAAGAAAAACCAGATGAAGTAATTGAATATGCAATAAAGTTAACTGAAGGAATTAAAAAATCTGACATTGTACCTTTAAATAAAAATACTAAAGATTTTGAAGTTTCTCAATTGAAAAATGCTGTTGCCGAATGGAAACAAAATATGGATTTTGATTTAGGTGGTAGAAAAGGAGCACCAAAATTTCCATTACCAAATAATTATAGTTTTTTGTTGCGTTATGCATTTCAATCAAATGATAGTTTAATTTTAGATTATGTAAATACATCCCTCACAAATATGGCTTATGGTGGAATAAATGATCAAATTGGTGGTGGTTTTTCTAGATATTCTGTAGATAAAAAATGGCACGTTCCTCATTTTGAGAAAATGCTTTACGATAATGGACAATTAGTAAGTTTATATGCTGAATGTTTTCAGGCAACAAAAAATGAATTATATAAAAAAACTGTTTATGAAACCCTAGAGTTTATTGAAAGAGAGTTAACTACTGATGAAGGTGCATTTTATTCTTCGTTAGATGCAGATAGCGTTAATAACGAAGGTAAGCTGGAAGAAGGTGTATTTTATGTATGGAAAATAGAGGAATTAAAATCTATTTTAAAAGAAGATTTTAAATTGTTTTCGGAGTATTATAACATAAATAATTATGGTTTTTGGGAACATGATAATTATGTGCTAATTAGAAGAAATAGTGATATTGAAGTTGCCAAAAACAACTCAATTACTGTTTCCCAATTGGAATCTAAAGTAGAAATTTGGAAAAAAACACTATTGCAATTGCGAACTAAAAGATCTCGACCAAGATTGGATGATAAATCGCTAACTTCTTGGAATGCGCTTATGTTAAAAGGTTATATAGATGCTTATAAAGCTTTTAATGAACAGCGTTTTTTAAATGTAGCAATAAAAAATGCCACATTTATTTATACCAAACAATTACAAGAAAATGGAAATCTAAACCATAGTTATAAAAACGGTAGAAGTACTATAAATGGATATTTAGAAGATTATGCTACTGTTATTGATGCTTATATTTCGTTATACGAAGTAAGCTTAAATGAACTTTGGTTAAACACGGCAAAACAACTAACAGATTATAGTTTTGATCATTTCTTTGATGTTGAAAAATCAATGTTTTATTTTACATCGGATGAAGATACTAATTTAATAACACGAAAAATGGAAATTGAAGACAATGTAATACCCGCTTCAAACTCTATAATGGCTAATAATTTATTTAAACTAAGTCATTATTTTTCAAATAACTATTATTTAAAAACCAGTAAGCAAATGCTTCATAATATTCAAGAAAGAACACAAGCTTATGGTTCTGGGTATTCCAATTGGTTGCAATTAATGTGTGATTTTTCTGGAGATTTTTATGAAATAGCTATTTCAGGTAAAGGTTCGAAAAAGAAAATTAAGGAGCTAAATGAAAATTATATTCCAAATAAATTAATTGCAGGAAGTACAAAAAAAAGTAATATACCATTAATGGAAGGGCGATTTAATGAAAATGAAACCTTAATTTATATATGTGTTGATGGAGCATGTCAATTACCAGAAAGTGAAATTAAAAATGCCTTAGAGCAGTTAAAAATTAAATTTGATTAATGGATACATTAATAATTATTGTTGTTGGTTTTGTTGCATTTGAACATATTTATTTTATGATTTTAGAAATGTTTTATTGGGACAAGCCAAAAGGACTAAAAGCATTTGGAATGAAACTTGAAGAAGCCAAAGTTTCTAAAACACTTGCCAAAAATCAAGGATTGTATAATGGTTTTTTAGCAGCCGGACTTATTTGGGCAATAAGTAATAAAAATAGCTTTAACGAAATAGCACTTTTCTTTTTAACTTGCGTGACTATTGCTGGTATTTATGGGTCATATACTACAGGTAAAATGAAGTTATTTGTAGTACAATCTGTTCCGGCAATTATTGGAATAATTCTAATCTTAATTTAACATATAATATAATGAATTTTCAAAAGTATTTAGATTTAGCACTAGTATTTATAGAAAGAAATGCAGCAAATGTTGTTGTGGCTTTTTTTATTTTAATATTAGGTTTATGGCTTATTAAAAAAATTGTAAAAATTACTAGAAAGGTAATGGAGAAAAGAGGTGTAGATATTACGCTTCAAAAATTTTTAGGAGATTTAATTGGTTGGACACTAAAAATATTGGTTTTTATAACTGCTATTTCACAAATTGGTGTTGAAACAACTTCATTCATTGCAATATTAGGTGCTGCTGGTTTAGCTGTAGGTTTAGCCTTGCAAGGTTCTTTAGCAAATTTTGCCGGCGGAGCGCTAATAATGATATTTAAACCTTTTAAAGTTGGAGATTTAATTGAAGCTCAAGGTGAAATAGGAGTTGTTAAGGAAATTCAAATATTTGTCACAAAATTAATATCTCCAGGAAATAAACTAGTAATAGTTCCAAATGGAATTTTATCTAATGGAAATATTAAAAACTATACAGAAGAAGGAAAACTACGTGTTGATTTAACTTTTGGTGTTGGTTATGATGAAGACATTAAACAAACTAAAGAAGTTTTAATGAAGGTAATGTTAAATAACCCTAAAGTTTTAAAAGATCCAGCTCCAAGTGTAAATGTTTCTGAATTGGCAGATAGTTCTGTGAATTTTGCCGTAAGACCATGGGCTACTCCTGAAAATTATTGGGATGTATATTTTGGAATTATTGAAGAAGGTAAATATGCCCTTGATAAAGCTGGTATTGAAATTCCATATCCACATCGAGTTGAAATAAAAAAATAAATAAATTGTTGGCGTAATTTTTGATGCTAAATAGTAAATTTATTATTTATGAAAAAAATTAAAATTAACCTAGCGCTAATATTACTTATTTTAATTTGCAATGTAAGTTATGCGCAACATTCTGATGTTGAGCATATGTATTTCGATGCAAAAAGTTTAACATCTATTGACTTAAGATCTAAAAAGTTAATGGGTACTAGCTATATAAATGAGGAATTTCTACCTGCAAAAATTTCTAATAATGAAATTTTTAATTTAATTAGGTATAATGCTTATTTAGATGAAATGGAGGTTGAAATTGGAGGTAAAGCTTATTATTTACCTAAAACTACCATTTATAGTATTAATTTCGTAGGGTCTAATAAAGAATACCTAATTGCCAATTATAATGAAAGTGGAATTGAAAAAAGAGGTTTCTTTGTTTTATTAACAAGTGGTGATAATGTTACCTTGTTAAAGCAAGAAAAAATTAAATTATATGAAGAGGTTCCGGCAAAATTAGGTTTTACGCAATATGAACCACCGAAATTAGGTCGATTGAAAGATAAATATTTTATTGGTTATAAAAATAATACAACTGTAGAATTACCAAAAAAGAAAAAGGACTTTTTAGGTTTATTTTCTGGTAAATCAAAGGATGTTGAAAAGTTTATAAAAAACAACAAATTAAATATAAA
>Ga0102815_10001383_pt1 | contig 15251 bp, 7 predicted proteins | sample ColrivemetaGS759_FD_79113 | JGI IMG/M metagenome (GOLD analysis project Ga0102815, IMG submission 79113) | Estuarine microbial communities from the Columbia River estuary - Ebb tide ETM metaG S.759 | ecosystem: Environmental > Aquatic > Marine > Intertidal zone > Estuary | place: USA: Columbia...
TCATCAGGAACCGATCTCAATTGTGAAAGCAATGCTGCGTTTATCCGGGATAATCTAGCAGAGGCCTTGTCTTCTGGCATCATCAAAATAGACGAGGTAAATAAAGCGTTAAAAAGATTATTTACAGCCAGGTTCAAACTTGGTTTATTTGATCCAATGGCCGTTCAGACCTATACCCGGATCCCATTTTCAGTCCTTGGCAGCCAGGACCATTTAAAACTTACGGAAGAAGCAGCAGAACGAGCTATGGTCTTATTAAAAAATGATGGCATTCTTCCGCTGAAGCCTGAAACAAGAATTGCTATGATCGGTCCAAATGCCGATAATATGGATGTCCTGCTTGGCAACTATAATGGTATTCCTTTTATGCCCTCCACCCCACTACAAGCCTTTAAACGAAGCCTGAGTCCAGACTCATTTTCATATAGCCCCGGCTGTCCGTTGATTCCAGGAATCTATCCATTCAAATCGGCGATTCCTTCATCCGTTTTATTTCATAAAAAGAATGGTATTCTGTTACAAGGCCTGGAAGCAAATTATTATAACAACATTGACTTCTCAGGGGACCCCAAACTCAACAGGATTGATCACAATATTGATTTTCAATGGGACAAATGCCCGATCAACGACCTATACAACGTGGATTTTAGCATTAAATGGACAGGAATTCTGAAACCGGAAAAATCGGGTAAATACCTTTTCAGTGATCAGATCAGCCTAAAACTGGATGGGAAGCAGATAACGAACAAGGCGATTCCTCTCGAGGCAGGAAAGGAATATACACTGGAAGCAAGCAAGGTATTTGAATCGTTTTGGTGGGCCAATGTAATTGCCCCTGCTGTAAGTTTAAAATGGGTGGACCTCTCAGATGATCTGCAAACCGAAGCAATGAAAATAGCAAATCAGGCAGATGTTATTCTGTTTTGTGGGGGCATCTCACCAAGGCTGGAAGGCGAAGAACTCGGTATTGAAACCGAAGGTTTTTCACATGGCGACCGAACCCATTTGAAATTGCCTGAGGTTCAGGAAGCATTACTTAAAAAATTAACTGAATTGGGAAAACCCATTGTATTCATTAATTTTAGTGGAAGTGCCGTGGCTTTAAATTGGGAAAATGAAAATATGAACGCGATCATACAGGCATTTTATCCTGGAGAAGCGACAGGAACCGCCCTGAAAAACATTGTATACGGTAAATCAAACCCTTCAGGTAAATTACCGGTTACTTTCTACAGGTCTGTCAATGATTTGCCTCCATTCAATGACTATAATATGACCGGGAGAACCTACAGGTATTTTAACGAAGATGTCTTGTACCCGTTTGGTCATGGTTTGAGTTATTCCCATTTTTCATATTCCGATCTTAAAATGGTAGATGAAATTAAAGCAGGAGAAACCTTCGAACTAGAATTCAAATTGACTAATACGGGGACAACAGACGGGAGAGAAATTGTTCAATTGTATATTTCAGATCTTGATTCAGCATATCCAAGACCCTTCTATAGTTTAAAGTCCTTCGAAGCTGTATTTTTAAAAAAGGGGGAAAGTCATTTGATCCGTTTTAATATCAAGGCTGAAGATCTATCTATTTACAATAATGATTTTGAACAGATCATTGAACCGGGAACTTTCAGTATTCATGTCGGAAGTGGAATGCCTGGGAGTGCATATTTGTCAAGCGATCAATTCGTTCACAAGAAGCTCTTGGTAAAAGGGTCAAACTATACTTTTGGAACGGAAAATTAATGTTATTTGTCTGATTTTGATCTTAGGACTTTTTCACTAACCAGAAAAACAACAGGTTTATTGGAATATGGATTGACACGTGTAATCACCGGCGTCTTATAGACCTCTTCAATTATTTTAAAGTTAAGTACTTCTTCTGCAGTTCCCTGCGTGAATAAATGACCATTATCGAATAAGATCAAATTATCACAGTATTCAGAAGCCAGATTCAGGTCATGAATAACCATCAGAACCGTTAACCCCATCTCCTGATTTAAGCGATTGATCAGGTCTAGTAATTTCACCTGGTGGGTAATGTCAAGATGAGAAGTTGGTTCATCCAGTAACAACAGATTTGGTTCCTGAGTCAGTGCTCTGGCGATGGCAACCCGTTGTAATTCTCCACCACTCAATTCTGTCAGCAATTTATCCCGGTATTCAAGCACATCCGTCAACTCCATATATTTATTGGCGATCGATCTATCTTGCTTTGATTCGAAAAACTGATATCTTTTCTGATAGGGTATTCTGCCCATCAGCACATAATCTTCCACTTTTATTGGATCCAAATCCTGAAATTGGGAGACGATGGCAATTTGCCTGGCCCTTTCTTTTAATGTTAAATTACTCAGCTTCTTTCCGCCAAGTAAAAGACTACCATTCAGCGTTGGTATCCCATGGGTAATACCCCTGAAAAAAGTGGTTTTACCTGAACCATTTGGACCGATTATCCCGGTAAAACTCCCTTTATTCAATTTAAAACTGATGCCATCCAATTTAAAATTGGTATATCCGCAGGAAAAATCATCTACTATGAAAAATGTATTGTCCATTTAAATCCTGGTTTTTTTGCGACTCATTAAAACAATAAAAACCAAGCCACCTAAAATACCTGTGATCACACCGATTGGCAATTCATTTGGTGATATTATGGTTCGGGCCATGATATCTGAAAGAATGACAAAAGTCCCCCCAAGCAGAAAAGAGCTGATCAGTAAAATCCGGTAATCCGTTCCAAAAACCATCCGCAGTAAATGAGGAATGATCAATCCAACAAAGCCAATCACACCGGCAACCGAAACGCAAATTCCAGCCAGCAAGGATGCTAAAATAAAAAGTATGCGTGTCACCACATTTGTATTTATTCCAAGTTGCATGGCTTTTTCCTCTCCCAGCCTAAGTGCATTTAGTGATTGAACAAACAGATATGATATCACGAGAATCCCCAGATTTAACCATAATGTCAATTGGATCAATGAGCCATCTGATTCATCCAAAGAACCCATGATCCAGAATATTATCCCGTGCAAATTTTCCGTACTGGTAACCGCCATCATAAACATCAATCCGGATGAAGCTATAAAACTGATCATAACGCCAGTTAAAAGCATGTCCTGAATGTGTAAAACGCCCTTTCTCATACTAATCGCATATACCAGAAATATGATTAACAAGGCGCCGGCAAAACCTGAAAGAGGTAACATAAATGAGCCCAGTGTCAGGTGTAAACCCAAAACGATGGTTGCGGCAACTCCCAGAGATGCACCTCCTGAAATACCAAGCGTAAATGGTTCGACCAATGGGTTCCTGTAAATGCCCTGCAATATTACACCCGCAAGACTCAAACCTCCACCAACCGCCAGGCCAAGAATTACTCTGGGTAGTCTTACCTGAGTGATCAGTGTAAATTCAATTGAATCCGTATTCTCACCGAGAAAGATCATCCTGAAAAGATCCGTTAGTTTGACATTTAATTCACCGATAGACAAGCCCAGCACAACTGAAAACAGCAGCAGGACAATTAAAAGGATTATATAAAGAATCCAGGTGAAATATTTATTTTGATGCATTACGGAGTAACTGTATGGTCATTAATAGTCCAAATATAATGCATAATTCCGAGGCTCCCTATATTAGTTGGAATATACCAGTCCGATCAGTTCCTCCAGGGCATCTACAAATGACAAAGGTGTGGGACTACAGGCATTATCCGCACCCAAAGTATAAATCTGTTGCTTTTTTACAGCTGTCAGATTGGTAAATTTATTCCACTTCATTTTTTCTTCCATGCCCATACTTCCCATTAAGACAACAATGATCACCTCCGGATCCCTAAGCAATACAGACTCTAGATTAATGCTGCCCATCCGCAGATCCGATGCAAGATTCGTACACGCAGACAATTGGATGAGATCATTCATGAACATGCCTGGCACTACGGTAAATAGTGGATTTGCACCAATTTGCATGAACAATTTCTGCCGGCTCCTATCTATTGGTATGCTCGCTGTGAGACTACTGACGCGTTCTCTGGCTTGGGTAATGATAGCTTTAGCCTGATCCGTCTTCCCGATTTTTGCCCCTAATTCTATGAATTGCTCACAGATCTCATTAAAATTTTTAGGATTTTTAAATACCAGCACTTCAATTCCCAGCTTTTTGAAAGTATCTATGGTCTTTGTTTTAGTTAAATCCGTGGTGATGATCAGGTCAGCCTTAAGTAAAATGGCCTTTTCATAATTGACCTGGATAGCGGAGGCAATCACCTGAGCATCCGTTTCACTCTGCAACCTGCAGTATTTGGTACATCCAACAAGCAAGTCCTGAGCCTCAAGCAAATAAAGGTTTTTGGTTAAGGATGGGGCCAATGAAATAATTCGTTTTGGTGTCTCAGCTGACAAACTCAACCCAGTAAAAAAACTCAGCAGGAGAAAGCAAATAAAACTAAATCGATAATTTCTAACCAGGCTTTTCATTAACAAAAAATGATAATTATATTATGACTCATAATTTACAAAATTAAATGAACCACTATAATAAATAGAATTTTTACAGAATTAAATTCCAGAACCCTGCATTTTTCAAAATGACTTTTCAAAGACAATTGACCAGTTTGCATATTCAGTCCATACTTAATAATCAAACTTATATTAAATTTGAAATAAAGATTAAAGAAAGTAGCAAATCTTTAACCAATATAAATTCAAAAAAACCAACCACATGAAGTTATTTATTGCACTCATGATCAGCTTGTTGTGTTATTTACCTTTTCATGCACAGAGTACTTTGCATATTCCCAAACTGAATGGAGAAGAACCGAAACTCGATGGCGATCTATTTGAGGATGTATGGAATAATTTAGAATTTACTGAATTACACATGATTAATCCATATGATGACAGAGCTCCATCAGAAAGGAGCTATTTCAAGATTGCATACTCTGACAAATACCTATATTTCGCTTCTTTCAACTATGATTCAACGCCTGAACTGATACAGTCCACCAGTAAAAAAAGAGATGAACTGCAGCTAAATAATGATTGGTGTGGCATCCTGCTTGATTCGTATAATGACAATGAAAATGCACTTAGTTTTTGTACAACACCCGCTGCACTTCGATTGGATTATCAAGTGATAAATGATGGAGAGGGAGATTTTCCTGCCAATATTGATTGGAATGCAATATGGGAAGTTGAAACGATGAAAACAGAGGAGGGTTGGTTTGCTGAATTCAGGATTCCACTTTCTACTTTGAGATATCAACTTATTGATGATAAGGTGGTTTTAGGGTTTTCTGCTTTTAGATTCATAGCCCGAAAAAGCGAATGGAGTACCTATCCGGATATTCCAAATAAATGGGGTTTTTGGAGTTGGGCAAAAGTATCTCAATTTCAGGATGCACAATTAGAAGGTGTCAAAGCCGTAAATCCGTTTTATTTCTCCCCTTATATCCTGGGTGGCTATCAGCAATCATTTGAGTTAAATGATGCTCCGGATTATACTAAAATGGAAATCTGGAAAAGAGAAATCGGAATGGACATGAAGTTTGGTTTGGCTAAAAACCTGACACTTGATCTAACTGTAAATACAGATTTTGCCCAGGTTGAAGCAGATGACCAAGAAGTGAACCTAACAAGATTTTCTCTTTTCTTCCCTGAAAAGCGACAGTTTTTCATGGAAAGATCCAATGTTTTTGAATTTAATTTTAGTGAAGAAAGCCGCTTGTTTTACTCCAGAACCATCGGTTTAAATGATGGATATCAAGTTCCTTTATTGGGTGGGGGTAGAATCACTGGAAGGGTTGGTGATTGGGATCTCGGCATCATGAGTCTGCAAACACAGATAAATCAGAAATATTATGGCTTTGATGAAACAACGAATCACACTGTCATCCGTTCCCGTAAACAACTGAATCTAAACAAAAATTCATACGCTGGCTTCATCCTGAATTCTAAAATTACACCTGATGGGAATAAGTATTTTGGCTATGGAATCGATGCAATCCTAAACCTAAAGGATGACACTTACTTGAAAGTTGTTCTTGCACAAACTATTGACAATGAAACCGTAAAAGAATATAACATCCTCGACCCGACTCGCTTCCTTGCTCAATATGAAAAAAGGACTTTTGAGGGCCTTTCATATAATTTTAATATTGAAAGGTCAGGCAACACTTACGACCCCCAAATGGGTTTTGAATTCAGAAGTGATTTTTCAAAATTTGGACATATCGTTTCTTACGGCATCATGCCTGAAAATGATTCAAAAGTTCTGAGATCCAGTTTTTCTGTAAAAGGTGATTACTATTTTAGAAATGCTGACCAGAGCCTGGAAACAATAAATTTCACCCCGTCTTTTAACCGGGTTACCAAAAGAAGTACTGAATTAAGTTTTGAATTGCCATATGTCTTTGATGATTTAAAAGATCCATTTGAACTATCAGATAAAATTAAAATCCAATCCGGAAAATATAACAACATAGGTTTGGCAGCAAATTATTCTACATCTTCCGAGAAGCCACTTGAATCCAATTTCTATGCATTTACAGGCAATTTTTATGGTGGGTGGCAGAATTCATTTTCCATAGCTCCTTCTCTGAGTATTGGAAACACCTGGAATATCTCGCTCAATTATTATTATTACCGAATAGATTTCAAAGAACTTAATGAGGTTTATCAAAACCATCTGCTCAGGTTTAAATTATGGTACATGTATAGCACAAAATTATCTGCCTATGCAAATGTGCAGTACAACAGTTTGAATGAAAGCTTTTTTATCAATGCCAAAATCCGGTATAATCCAAAAGAGGGGAATGATCTGTACATTGTCTTGAATGATGATCTGAATACAAGCCGGTTTCAAAATCATCCCAGCTTACCATTTTCAAATCAAAGAACAATTTTGATCAAATACACCCATACTTTCAGACTTAGATAATAATTGATTTCTTTAAAAATTGAAAGAAAGCGCCACAACTCAACTAAAATCAAAAATGCCTTCGAATCAAAATTCACGGGCATTTTTTTTTACATTTGGGTGATGCAAATCCGTTTGAAAAGCAAATAATATGATTCAAAAAATATATTAATAATGCGAAGCTTTCTAATAGTATTCTTCTTGTCATGTCAATTGGCTACAATCTTCAGTCAATCTGCAAACAATACATTTTTTCAGGGATTTTCAGAAGAAGTTTCCGGAAAACGCTTTGGCTATCATTCACCTCTCCCAACCGTTTCAGAATCCCTTTTACTTAGGGGGAGACAAGATTTTGAAGCAATTTCCTGGTCAACAGAAGTGATGCCTGAACAGATTAATTCAGCGTATATAAATCTGATCTGGATCTTTGGAATGGATGTACATTCAGATCCGGTAAAATTTGATCTGTGGCTGAATGGCGAAGAGATACTTGCATTTCAAAATTCAAAATCCAGTTCGATCGGAGAAAAAAAATTTAAGGGTAAAGAGGGTACGATTTTAACTTTAAATACGACCATGCTCGACAAATATGAAGACCAAATGGGATTTGCAATCCTCAAAATACCTTCAAGACTCATAAAAAAAGGGCTAAAAAACCTGATTGCTATATCTACAAAAACACAAGGAAACAATGCCTGGTTTATGACCTTCCGCTCACCTATTTTCGAGAACATTACAGCGTACCAAAATAAAGTTGTTGTGAAAGAAAATGGCCAGTTATTTCATAGCATCAGTTTTGATTTTATTCATATTGGAAGCGAAGAGAACGCTGTGGTGAAATTTTTGAGCCAGGAAAAATCAATTCAATTAAATGCGGGATTCAACAAATTGGAATTAAATGTTCCAATGGTGCAGGATTCCAGTAATTATACAGCCAATATTAAAATAGGCAGTCAAGCACCGATTGAAAAATCAGTAGCAATGGCACCGGTTAGAGAATGGCAGATTTATCTGGTTCAGCATACGCATACAGACATTGGTTACACCCGGCCACAAACTGAAATTCTGGCAGAGCATCTTAAATACATTGATTATGCCCTGGATTTTTGTGACCGGACCGACAACTACCCGGATGCAGCAAAATTCAGGTGGACCTGTGAGACTTCCTGGTCCATTCGTGAATATCTAAAAAGCAGACCACGAAAGCAGATAGACCGACTATTACAGCGGATCCGGGAAGGCCGGATCGAGGCAACAGGAATGTTCCTGAATTATTCTGAGATCATGGATGAATCTGCCCTGGCAACCCAGACAAAGACCTTGAAAATGCTGAAAAACCAAGGCATTGATGTAACGACAGCCATGCAGAATGACGTGAACGGAATAGCCTGGTGTCTGGTCGACTATTTCAGCCAAACGGATGTAAAATACGTCACAATGGGAATCCATGCTCACAGAGCCAGAAAGCCATTTGAAATTCCAACCAGCTTTTGGTGGGAATCTCCGGCCGGCAACCGGTTACTGGCTTTTAGAAGTGAACATTATCAACACGGAAATTCACTTAGCCTGACTACGGGTCAGCAAGATGTATTCAGGAATAATCTGTCCGATTATCTTGCGGGTCTGGAAGCAAAATCCTATCCATATGATCGAATCGCATTACAATTTTCTGGTTATGTTACAGACAACTCCCCACCCTCTGCAAAAGTATGTGATATCATCAGGGATTGGAATGAAAAATATGAATGGCCTAAATTAAAAAGCGCCCTGGCTTCTGAGTTCATGGTATATTTGGACGAAAAACATGGTGAAGAATTACCAACACATAAGTTGGCCTGGCCGGATTGGTGGACGGATGGAGTGGCCTCTGCAGCCAACGAAACAAAAATGTCCAGACTGACACAAATTCAGATGAATACCATCAGTGCGATCCTTTCAATGACACGCTTGCTGGCATTCCCGCTTCCAAAGGGGCATTTGGAGGAAACTGAAGCAATTTATGACCAGCTGTTGTTTTACAATGAACATACCCATGGAGCCGCGGAAAGTATAACTGAGCCATTATCTCAAAATACGATCAATCAGTGGAACATGAAATCTGCCTACGTTTGGGAGGCAGCAAAAAAAGCACATCTCCTTGAAGAAAAAGCACTGGCCTTTATTCAGGCAGCTCTACCACCTGATGAAGTACCAACAATCACTGTTTTCAATACTTTGAACTGGGGACGATCCGGTTTTTTAAAATTATTTATCCAACATGAAGTGATCCCTTCGGGCACGGAATTTAGCATTCTGGATGAGAAAGGCAGGGAGGTTCCAAGCCAACGATACGAAGAAAGGATGGAGGGAGCCTATTTTGGTTTATGGCTGGAGAACATTCCCCCTTTTGGCTTTAAAACCTATAGTATTAACCCCAAAATAATAAACGACAAACGGGATGAATCCGGCCAACCCGGATTTGAAAATCAATATTATAAAATTGACTTTTGCAATCAAAAAGGGATAATAAAACAGATTTACGATAAGGATTTAAAAATCAATTTGCTCGACAAAAATGATAGTCTGAGCCTGGGACAAATGATTTACGAACAATTGGACAACAGACATCAACTCGAAAGGTTGACCAATACGACCAGGGACACGATCTATAAGGCACTGAAGGGCAAAAGAACGCTTTTATCCGACATCAAAGAACTAAAACGAATGTCAGGTTCCATATATAACAGTATTGTCTTTCACGGAAATCTACCTGGTTGTGTAGATGAAAAAGGAGTCGAAATTGAAATACGATTATACCATTTTAAGAAGAAGATCGAATTTCATTATAAAATGAGCAAATTGCCGGTTATTGATCCTGAATCTGTATACGTAGCCTTCCCTTTTCAGTTAGAAAATGCGAATCTTCAATTTGAAGCACAAGGCGGTCTGGTCAGGCCCGGCAAAGACCAATTGGAAGGAACCAGTTCAGACTGGAATACGATTCAAAATTTTGCGTCAGTTCGAAATGAAGAAAATCAAATCGTTTTTGTAAGCAACGAAATACCACTTGTTCAGTTTGGAGCCATAAACACAGGAAGATATTACTACAAACTCCATCCGGCAACCAATCATATTTTTTCCTGGGTCCTGAATAACTACTGGGTCACAAATTTCAAAGCAAGCCAGGGCGGTGAGTTGAGATGGAGTTATAGCATCTGTTCTTCTGATGACAATTCAACTGAATTTGCCACCAAATTTGGAATGGAAGAAAGAACACCGCTTTTATCCCGCATTCAATTGGCCAACTCACCAATGAATGATTCATCGAAGCTCTTTGAAAAATCAGCACTGAACCTGGACTTCCCCGGATTAATCTTGATAAATGCCAGACCTTCGATGGACGACAAAGGAATTATTCTTCATCTTAGGGAAGTGGAAGGAGGACATATATCGTTGAGTAAAGAAAAAATACAGCAGGAAACCGGTGCCAGCGAAATAATGGAAGTATCGATTTTGGAGGAAAAAATACAAAACCTGCAGGATAAGATTAAATTTGATCATTTTGAAACCAAATTCATCAAATTAATTTTTGACCAGGAAAACATAAAATGAAAAAATGTCAGTGAGCAGTTCCTTTAGTTCAGCTCACTGACATCTTGTAATAAACCTGTTTTTTAGAAGAATCTTGATAGATTGCCCTTTCTGACAGCCCTTAATTCAAGACCTGTTTCAAATTTCTTAAGTGATTTTATCTCAAGTTGTTTTTCCGGATCTAAAGGATCTTTCATAAATATCCTAAATCCCGAAACACCATTTCCGCCTTGTCCAATTCCTAAAATTATATTCCTTAATTCGAACAGATCGTAAAGATTGATCTGATGATCCTCATTGATATCGGCTGCCAGCAAAAACTCATCCTTTCTATTTGGTTTATTCAACCCAAGTAAATAACGCTGTAAAATAACCAGGTCCAATGTTGTATAGGCAAGAGCAGGATCATATGTTTCTGAAAAATAAATAGATGGATCAGCCAATGTCTGATGATACGGGAAGCTGAAGATACCATCTTGTGCGGTTGTATCAACATAATGAATATTGAATTCATTATTTCCAAGACCCAATTGAATTCCTGACATTGGATTTCCTGTGTAATCAAGGATTTCTCCATTAACGATATTAAAAGTAGAGGAACAATCCCCGTGATTTACTACCCTTGTAAAAACAAAACAAAAATCATTATTTCCAGTCTCATCGATCGTGTATAAAGGAATGAACTGATAACCGATATCGTCACAATCAAACACCCGGATAGAATCAGCAGGATCCGGACTCCATGAATGAATCAAATCTGTAGTCTCCGAACAATTATCAATTGCATCTTTAACAAACATGTCAGCATTCACCTCAAGCATGTTTGACAGTGGCATCAAAACCGTTGGAAAGCTAAGGTAGCAAAACGGCGTTGGTGGTTTTGCATCAGCAACCTGTATCAATTCCATGCATTGACTTGCATTACCACAAGGATCATAAGCGATCCACTTAATACTATGAGTTCCGATCGGCAAATTTTTTATTTCAAAATTCACTTCACCCCCTTCCAAGGTAAGGGTTGAATCAAGGGTCCAGTCATTGTTAAAATCTAGTTGAACTTTCCAGTTAATTTCAGAAAGTTCCCCGCAATTTTCATCTGTTACTTTTTTATGGAACTCAAAGTCTGCTGTACAATTGTCATTCATCGCATCGACTTCCCATTCAGAACAGCTTTCAAAAACCGGCGGATCTGATTCAACGATCTTCAGGACCTGGGTATGCTCCCATAAGCCAAGATCGGAACCTGAGTTCGGCTGGTATTTGCACCAATCAATGATCTTCCAGTTTCGCAGGATCTCCATACAAACACTTCCCTGAATATAAATCGTATCATCACTATGACTATATGCCATTAAATCACAAAAGCCCGGATCATAGACCGGCATAGAAAAAGGAATTTCATCCATGCAGCTACCTTCCCAGTCAGAAGGCCACTGAATGTTTCCATCAAATGTTGATTGATATTCCATAGTAATCAATTGTTCACATTCGTAACTTGAATTTTCAATTACTCCAGTCCAGGTCCGTATTAAATATCCTTCATTACATTGATTAAGATGGAGCTCGTCTTCGTAGGTGAAATTTGCAAATGATGGATTGTTCATCATTGGATGTCCGGTCAGATCCGTATTGTTATAATCGTTACAACAACCTATCGTAATATCAGCAGGACATTGAAGGTTATTATCTGCCATATGGCAGATTCCTTTATTCAAATAACTAATTGTGAGCAGCAAAATGAAAAATAGCTGCATCTTATTTTTGAATTCAGGGTACATATAATTTTTCATAAAGAAATATTGATTGTAATTGAATAATATGAAATCACGTTAAATTTTATTAATGAATAAATCTATTTGCGATTTCTTTATGCAATATATTAACTAAATTTAATATTTGCGCTTCCAAAAAAAAAGATGCTTTCAAAACATCTTTTGTTACGCTTAATATAAAACAATTTAAGGTATTATATTAAATTTTATAATAATGTGAATGTAAAAATTGTTTTTATCAACTGAAACGTATTGAGATGAAAATTTCAGGATGTAAACAAATTGTTAAGATATTATAGTAATTTACTCATAAATAGAAAAAATTCCAATGATAAACAGATTTAAAATTTCATTAAGCATTTTCATATTGTTACTGAGTGCAAATATGCTCTCAGGTCAATGTACCATCTCAAACCTGCAGGTTGAAGTAGGAGATTGCATTGAAGCAAATTATTATTCATTCACCCTTAACTTCAATATTTCAGAAAGCCCTGGGGACAATTTTGACGTTTACCTTAATGGTGAATATTACAATTCATACCCATTGAATGAATTACCCGTTACGATCAATGAGTATTCAGGATCTGCCTCTGGAGTGGATACATTGCTCGTATGTGCATCGGAAACTGAGGATTGCTGCGCTGAAAAACTAATAGAGAACCCATGTACCTGTGATTATTACAATTTGGAAACGAACGTAATTAGTTGCACGGAAGATAGTATGAAGTTCAATCTGGATTTCGACTATTTTAATGTTTCTGATAGTTTCATGATCGGATCCCCTTTAGGATTTTTAGGTACATTTCATATAAATGAACTCCCATTACAAAACCTGGCGGTTCCAAGAATGGACAGTATCAATGTTTTAATACAAGATCAAAATAGTAGCTTCTGTTTTAATGGCTTTACGGTTTACGGTGAAAGCTGTGACCAGTGTTCCATAAGTAATGTCCTGGCAATACCCACAGAATGTAATGATGATAATGTATTCTACGTCACCTTAAGCTTCGAACATATGAATACCAGCGAATCCGGATTCACTATCGTTGGGAGTGGTGTAAATTATGGAAGTTTTTTATATGAAGACAATATACTTCTGGATAATGGTTCCTATATGGATAGCCTCATTCTCGGACCAATTCCTGGCGATTGTGAGACAGTGTGGGAATTTGTAGTGTATGACAACAGTGTAGATCAGTGTCATGATTTCACGTATATAGAACCTATTTGTTGTGAAGAACCATGTGAGATATGGGAATTGGGAATGGATGGAATGGAATGTGTGACGGGTGAAACCGTTTCTTTCTGGCTCAACTTTAATGTAGCTAATCCTGGAAATGGATTATTTCACGTCTTTTCGGGAGAAACTTATGTTGGTATTTATGAAATAGGTTCTCTGCCTGTCTTTATAGAATCTTTTCCGTTTAACGGAGAAACCTCCCTGCTAAGGGTATGCATCAATGACCAGGAGGATTGTTGTGCCGTTCTTGAATTCGAAAATCCATATTGCGAGAATGAGGACTGCTCCATTACGGAGCTTGTCGTGGATGGCATTGAATGTACCTCTGAGGAAACCATTCAGTTCTATCTTAATTTCAACGTAACAAATCCAGGCAACGATCTTTTTGAAATTTGGGCAGGAGGCCAATATTTTGCAAACTATCCAATTAATGAACTCCCAATTTTAATTGAAAATTTTCCTTTGATCGGAGAACATCCATACATGAGAATTTGTATTAACGATCAGGAAAATTGCTGCAAAGAATATTCTTTTAACGATATCAACTGCAATGATATTGGTTGTGAGATGTCAGCAATTGACCCAACAATTTTCTATATTACAACCGACAGTTTCTATGTTCAATTGGATTTCGAATATTCAAATCCTGCTTCAAATCACTTTACCGTTCAAGGAAACGGGATAAACTATGGCACATTTGATTATGATGATGTTCCGATCATTTTAGGTCCTTATGCTTGTCAGGACAGTATTTTCCTGGAATATGTGGTTAGGGATATAGAAAATGGAGATTGTCAGACAGTTCTGGAATTAGGCGTTATTCCTTGCCTCGTAAATACTTCAAAAACAACTTTTGCTTCCTTGTCTATTCATAATTCAAATGAACAAATCATTATAGAAGACGAGGCTTATGAAATTCATAATGGGTCTGGAATACTATATAATGTATATGGTCAGAAAATAATGAATTTCGGCCTTAACAACGGGCAAAAAGAGTATCGGGTACAATTGCCATACCTCGTTTCAGGAATTTATATTGTTCATTTATTTTCCGGTTCAAAAAGTTATTCAAAAACAATTTATATTAATCGATAGAAATAAATTATCAATCCGAATAAAAAAGCCGGGCAGTACTAATTGTCCGGCTTTTTTTTAATCTGTAAATAATATCTCCTGTCCAGATGACCATCCGGTGGTGATGAGTCCTATCCCAATAACAACAAGTAATATTCCGGTCAACCGTTGGATAAACATCACTTTTTTAACGGTTAGAAATTTTCTTATTTTTTTACTCAAATATAATTTTAATAGGTCCATCACTACTCGAACTAAAACAGCCCCGGAGAAAAATAAAAGGGTTTCATATTCTCCGGTTTCCTCATTGATTGTCAAATTCACAGACAAGCCAAACCAATAGAACAAAACTGCAGGATTAAGCACATTGATCAAAACGCCTTTCCCATACAACAGGAATGGAAGCTTTGTTGATGTTTCTTTAAATTCCATATGGTCGTACTCTTCATGGGCTTCTTTTCTGACCAAATACATTTGCAAACCAACTATGATGAGTAAAACGCCTCCAATTCCATATAAAATGAAAGAATATTGTTCCAACTGAGCCGTTGGCAAGAGGATTAAAACGATAAGATTTATGACTGAAATTAAAAGTATATCAGAGGACCAGGCGCCAAGGGCTACATACAAACCATATTTGAAACCACGTCTAACACAGGACTGCAAATAAATAA
>Ga0102815_10001396_pt1 | contig 15183 bp, 13 predicted proteins | sample ColrivemetaGS759_FD_79113 | JGI IMG/M metagenome (GOLD analysis project Ga0102815, IMG submission 79113) | Estuarine microbial communities from the Columbia River estuary - Ebb tide ETM metaG S.759 | ecosystem: Environmental > Aquatic > Marine > Intertidal zone > Estuary | place: USA: Columbia...
CAATTAAGACTCATCCTTTATAAAGACTTAATGTTGAGTTTAACAAACATAACTAATGTAGGCAATATTATTAATTAAATTTTAAAGAACTTATTTTGCTAAGTGTTCATCAATTATAACACCTAATTTATTTAATTTTTCTGTTGCTTCATTTAAATCAATTTCCTTAGTAATGGCATTAATTTCTGAAAGTGAAGCAAATTGCAAAGCGCACATTGCCAATACATCTTGTTTATCACTTACAGAATAATTCTTTTCAAATTTAGTAACCAAATCGTTAATTTTTTTTGCCGCTTTCCTCATACCTTCTTCTTCATTGGCATTATTAACTTTTATAGGATATACTCTTCCTGCTATGGTAACTTTTATTTTTAAAGCTTCTGTCATTATTTTAAAAGATCTTATTCACTTAATTGAACTATACAAGCATCAATTTCACGAATTAAAGCATTTATTTTGAGTTTTGTTTCTCTTGTATCTTCTTTACTGCCTTCAATAGTTTTAGCAATTTTTAATAATTGATATTGTTTTTCAATTTCATTAAACATTTGCTTCTCTTTAGCGATTTGAATTTCTAAAGTAGCTATTTTTTTGTATAATAACTCATTTTCTTCCTTCAAAAAATTATAATTTTCTAAAAGTATATTGAGTTTATCTTCAACTAAATTAACAACTTGTGTTATACTACTCATTTCGTTAAGGAACTAAACTATAATATTACAAAGTTAGTATTAGTATGTCAATATTACAACTGTTTTTACTCATTTTATAAAAAAGTAATAAATAAAAACTTAAATGCTTGAATATTTCATTATTAAGAAATATTTAATTTGTTATTTTAGCCAAAACAATTTTTGTGAAAAAAATACTATTCTTATTGCTCTTTCTTCAGGTTTCAATTTTATTTAGCCAAGGAAATATTTCTGTAAGCAATTATTACCCAAATAATTACTTTGAAAGCCCTATGGACATACCACTTATTTTATCTGGTACATTTGGAGAGTTGAGATCCAATCATTTTCATTCAGGTTTAGATATTAAGACGAACCAGCGTGAAGGTATTGAAGTGTTTTCTAGTGCTGAAGGATATGTTTCAAGAATAAAAATATCACTTTGGGGATTTGGAAAAGTGATTTATATAACGCATCCAAATGGTTACACAACAGTGTATGCACATTTACAAAAGTTTAGTGATAAAATTGAGGAGTATATTAAAAAACAACAATATAAAATTGAAAGTTTTGAAGTAGAAGTTTTTCCTACTGAAAATGAAATTCCAATTTCAAAAAAAGAATTAATTGCCTATAGTGGAAGTACAGGAGGCTTTATGGGGCCTCATTTACATTTTGAAATTAGGGATACAAAAACTGAAAAAACTATTAACCCATTACAATTTGGATTTAATATAAGCGATTCAACAAACCCAAGAATTAACACAATTGTTGCTTATGCATTGGATAGCTTATCTCACATAAATAAATTAAATGTACCTACGCAATTAACAATAACTAAATTAGGAAATGGTAATTTAATTACAAATAGAATATTTGCCATTGGAAAAATTGGATTTGGCTTAAATACATTTGATCAATTTGATGCAGCATCTAATCAAAATGGTATTTATAGCCTTCAGGTATTGGTTAATGGAGAGAAAGTACATCAATTTGAAGCGAAATCTTTTTCTTTTAATGAAACAAATTTAATAAATGTGTTAATTGATTATGAGCGGTTTCAAACTTTAAAACAACGAATTCAGAAATGTTTTAATGAATTCTCATTTGATTTAAGTTTAACGTCGTTTTTAAAAAATGGAATTATTACTATTGAAGATGGTTTAACTTATAATGTTGAAATAATTATAAAGGATTTTAATGGGAATTCTCAAAAAATTTCAATTCCAATTACGGGCAAAAAAGATATAATTTTATCTAAAGAGAAAGAAAATATCACTTCTTATAAAATTAAACATATAGAATTTAACGAGTTTTCAAAAGATTTTGCAAAAGTTGCTTTCCCAAAAAATACTTTTTACAATGATTTTTATTTAAATTTTGAAGTTACTGGGAAAATAGTTAAAGTGCATTCTCCAATAGTTCCATTAGCAAATAATTACACCTTAACTTTTGATGTTTCAAATTATAGCGAAGCAGAAAAAAACCAGTTGTATATTGCTTCTATTTCAAATAATGGTAAAACTAACTATGAAACTACTATTAAAAAAAGCAATACATTTTATACTTCAATTAAAAAATTAGGTAAATTCACTTTATTATTTGATAATGATAAACCTATAATTTCTTTGTTTAATTTTAAAAATGAACAATGGGTATCTAATCATACAAATTTAAAGGTAAAAATTTCAGATAGGGAATCTGGTATAAAATCATTTAGAGGTGAAATAGATGGAAAATGGATTTTGATGGAATTCGATGTTACTACAAATATTTTAACTTACAATTTAAAAGATATTTCCTATTCTGAAGCAAAACATAATCTAAAAATAGTAGTTATAGATAATGTTGGGAACTTGAATACATTAGAATCTACATTCTACAGAAAAAAATAATTTATGATAAAACAATTATTTCTATTTGTTTTTTTACTTTTTGCTCATTTTATACATTCTCAAAATGGAATAATTAAAGGTATTATTAAGAATCAAGATAGAGAATCAATAGAAGGCGTTGCTGTTTCATATTTAAATAACGGAACTGTTTCTAATAAAAATGGCGAATACAGCTTAACTGTCCCTACTGAAATTGAAATAGCGGTTTTATTTAGTCATGTTAGCTACAAAACGCTTCAAAAAAATATAATTATTCCTAAAAATAAAACGTATAGGTACTATCCTATTTTAATAGCTAAAGTTGAAGAAATTGATGAAGTAATTGTAAAAGATTATAAAAGAGATGCACAAGGAACTATAAAAATTAATCCTGCTGATGTTATTAAAATTCCAGGTGCTAACCAGGGAATTGAAAATATATTAATGACACTTCCTGGTATAAATAATAATAATGAACTAAGTACTCAGTACAATGTTAGAGGTGGAAATTTTGATGAAAATTTAGTTTATGTTAATGGAATTGAAGTATACAGACCTTTTTTAGTTAGGAGTGGTCAACAAGAAGGCTTAAGCTTTGTAAATCCTAATTTAGTTCAGGATATTCATTTTTCAGCTGGAGGATTTCAAGCTAAATATGGAGATAAACTTTCCTCGGTTTTAGATATTACTTATAAACATCCAACTCAATTTGGTGCAAGTGCAAATGCAAGTTTTTTAGGTGGTAGTATGAGTGTTGAAGGAATTCTTTTTAAAGATAAATTAAGTGCATTACTTGGTGTTAGATACAGAAATAACAGTTTATTTATTAACAGTAAGGATATTGAAACAAATGCCAATCCAAATTTCACTGATATACAAACATATCTATCTTACAAAGTAAATTCAAAATTAACTATTGACTTTTTAGGAAACTTTTCTTTAAATAATTACAATTATACTCCCAAAACTAGAAAAACTAAATTTGGTACTATTGCAAATCCATTAGAGCTTATTGTTTATTATAATGGGCAAGAAAAAGATAAATTTAAAACTGTTTTTGGAGCTTTTAAAGGAAATTATAAAGTAAATGAAAATTTGACTTTAAAATTAACCTCTTCTGCTTATCATACTATTGAAGAAGAATATTACGATATTTTGGCAAGTTATAATTTAGGGGAAGTAAATAATGATTTTGGGTCAGAAGATTTTGGTGAAGTTGAATTTTCTGAAGGAATAGGCTCTCAATTAAATCATGCAAGAAACGATTTAGACGCTTTAATTATCAATAGTGAGATAAGTGGTTCTTTCAAAAAAAATAATCATCAATTGGATTTTGGGTTGAAATTTCAAAACGAAGATATTAGAGACAGAATTAAAGAGTGGGAAGTTATTGATTCGGTAGGTTTTAGTGTTCGTCCACCTCGTTTTATATCAAATAATCAACCTTATGAACCATTTACAGGAGAAATAAAACCTTACCAAAATATTAGTTCACAAAACAATGTTACAATTGATCGTTTAGTTTGGTATGCCCAATACAGTAAAAAAGCCGATTGGAAATCTCATAAAGTCTGGTATAATTTAGGAATAAGATCTCATAATTGGAATGTTAACGGCAATAACCTTCAAACTTCAAATCAAATTATTTACAGTTTACGTGGACAGTTTTCCATAAAACCTGAATGGGAAAAAGATATGTTATTTAGAATATCAGTCGGAATGTATAATCAGCCACCTTTTTATAAAGAATTAAGAAATTATGAGGGAATGGTTATTCCAAATGTTAAAACACAAAAATCGTTGCAATTTGTCATGGGGAACGATTATAGTTTCAAATTATGGGAACGCCCTTTTAAACTTGTTTCAGAAATATATTTTAAAAATTTAACCAATATAAACTCTTATACAGTTGATAATGTAAAAGTTAGATATATAGCTGATAATAATGCAAAAGGATACGCTACAGGATTAGATGTGCGTTTAAATGGCGAATTTGTTCCTGGAACTGAAAGTTGGATTAGCCTAGGTTTTTTAAAAACTGAAGAAAATTATGATAATCAAGGTTATATTGCGCGTCCAACTGACCAACGATTTAAATTTGCTATGTTATTTCAAGATTATGTTCCAAACATACCAAAAATTAAAATGTATTTAAATTTAGTTTTCAATACAGGTCTACCAGGAGGCTCTCCTTCTTATGCTAACTCTTATGATTATCAAAATAGATTAAACGCCTACAAAAGAGCTGATATTGGTATTTCATACGTGCTTAAAGATGCTCAACACCAAACAAATAATAATTTTTTAACTGATTTTAAAGAATTTTCAATTGGATTTGAAATTTTTAACATGTTTGATGTTCAAAATTCTATAACAAACACGTGGGTTAGAGATGTATATTCGAAGCGTTTTTATGGAATTCCAAATTATATGACACAGCGTGTTTTAAATATAAAAATGGATATGAAGTTTTAGCCTGCTAACATATTATTATTTTTAACGTGCTAATTTATTTGAATTGCTTAACTGTTTCTCTAATATTACAATCAATTTATGTAAAATATCTAGATGTCTTATGTGAAACATCAAGATCTTCTATATAAAACATCTAAACCTTTTTTGTAAAACATCTAGATATTTTTATTGTACTTGTATAATAAAATGAAAAATCCGTTTATTAAGTTCAAAAAATAAATAAAGAAAATTTTAAAAGCTTCATAAAACACCAATTTATTAACTGATTTAAAAAAATAATTGGTTTTGAAATTATAAATAAAAAGTTGCTAAATTAAATTTACAGATTAGTTAAATCAAAATTAAAAAGATATTCTCTTTTTATTATGTTTTTTGCCCAAAAACACATTCTTAAGTAAATTTTCAATAGCAACTTTCTTTTTAGTAAACATACAAAAAATAAATTAAATACTACATTTGCTTATTATTTTTTAAAATATGACTGTTTGTTCCTTAGCTCTTTAGGTGAAATTAAAGGATGATAAAGCTCAATTTAGAACACCCTTTAATAGTTCACCAAAAGTATAGTTAGCGTTTATTTTTTTGTTAGTTTTATTATATTATCAAAAAAACTAATAAATTATTTCAATTGCATTATATAAACTAAATACAACATCAATTTTTTAATAACATTCGTAAATATAAAATTTAGTAAAAAAGTAATAAAGTTGGGGTAGCAATTTGGTTAATCTTTTTTTCTAATTCATAGCAATCTTCCAAATATAAATTTTCTATTCTTCTTCTTAATGTAAAAATAAGGAAACATATAAAATACTACAATACTCAATTTGAGTATTTTTTGAAAGTAACTCTGAATTTAAAGTGCTATTTTGTTCATTTTTAGCATTGCTACTAATTCTCCTGTTGAAGAAATTTGAAGTTTTTTTAAAATATTTCTTCTATGAGTATCAACTGTATTTGAAGATATAAAAAGTTTTTCTGCAATTTCTTTACTTGAATAATCTAAAACTAATAAACGGATAATATCTCGTTCTCTATTTGATACTCCGTCCTTTAATAATTTTCGAGAAAAATTTTTAAAAAACTTCGTCTCATATTCATTATTTATATTCAAAAATTTAGCAGAAGCTGTAATATCCATTTTAATATTTGGGTTCATTACTGTATAATGAGCCAATCCTATGACAGGTTTTTTTTGCATGTCAAATTCAATTGGTGTAGTGTTTTGGATAATATTCACATATTGATCATTTGCATTTTTAAATCTATAATTCCAAGTATAGCTCATTTGCTTTCTTTCTTCAACAGAAATTTCATTAATGGTAAAGTTCATTAACTCATTTAAAGCTAAAAGCCAACTTTCAACATCATCAGGGTGTATTCTACTCCAAAAATACCGCATTCCTTTTTCTTGCATTTCAATTTTATCTAATCCTAAACATGAAAACATATTTTTACTTATATATTCAAAAGATAGCTCTTGTGTATTAGTGATACAAAAAAAAGTAGAATTGTAAGGTAAAAATTCATCTAACTCTATAATCTTTTTGATATGCTTCTCTATAGAATCATGACCATAAGACTTAAATATATTGCTGTAAATATTTTTTATGTTTTTGAGCTTCAAGTGACTTTTGTATAATTTTAACTAAACTTAATAATTTTAATTTAAATTAAAAAATTGATTCTTTAAATATTATTTATGGTAATAAAAAAATATCAAAATATTTTAAAGCTAAATTTTATTATAGTATTTGGCTACTATGTTCTTTCGTTTTAACTTTTGAAATAATATCCTCAATAACGCCTTTTTCATCAATTACAAAGGTAAATCTATGAATTCCATCAAATTCTCTTCCCATAAATTTCTTAGGCCCCCATACGCCAAAAGCATTAATAACAACTTTATTCTCATCAGCAATTAATGGAAAAGGTAATTCGTTCTTATGTATAAAATTTTGTTGTCTTTTTGCTGAATCAGCACTTACTCCTAAAACATCAAAACCTTTTGCTAAAAAACTGTTATAATTATCTCTTAAATTACAAGCTTCCATTGTACAACCAGGCGTACTTGCCTTCGGATAAAAAAATAACACTAACTTTTTCCCTTTATAATCAGAAAGTTTTATAGTGTTTCCATCTTGATCTAGTGCTTCAAAATTTGGTGCTTTATCTCCTACTTTTAATGTTTTCATAATTTGTATTTTAGCTTTTTGTAAATATACTAAAAATGACCAAGAAAGAAAAAGTACAATTTGTAATAGATACGCTTGAAAATTTATATCCTGAAGTTCCTATTCCGTTAGAACATAAAGATCCGTATACGTTATTAATTGCTGTTTTATTATCCGCACAAAGTACCGATAAAGGTGTAAATAAAATAACACCTATTCTTTTTGGAAAAGCAGACAATCCTTATGATATGGTAAAACTTTCTGTTGAAGAAATTAGAGAGATTATTAAGCCTGTTGGCTTATCACCAATGAAAGCCAAAGGAATTTATGGTTTATCTAAAATTTTAATTGAGAAACACAACGGTAAAGTTCCTCAAAATTTTAAAGATTTAGAAGAATTACCTGCTGTTGGACATAAAACAGCCAGTGTAGTTATGAGTCAGGCTTTTGGAATACCAGCTTTTCCTGTTGACACACATATTCAACGTTTAATGTACCGCTGGAATTTAAGCAATGGCAAAAGTGTTGTTCAAACAGAAAAAGATGCAAAGAGGTTGTTTCCTAAGGAATTATGGAATAAACTGCATTTACAAATTATTTTTTACGGCCGTGAATATTCACCCGCAAGAGGTTGGAATATAGACAATGATATTATTACAAAAACCATTGGAAGAAAAACTATTTTGGCAGGAAAATAAAAATAAATAATTGTAAAATTGAAAAACAGTAACTTTGAAAAACCAAAATTATACTTTTAAATATTGATATGGCTAAGAAAGGTCGCGCAAAGAATACAGAAAATAAAGCCTTACATTCAAAATTAATGAATCGTAAAAAAAATAAATTAAGAGATGCTAAAATTGCTCATAAAGAGAAATTAAAAGCTATCATTCAAAAATCTAAAGAAAATACAAAACTATAATTACAAGGTTTCTTTTAACCATTTAAAAAATTCTCTTTGCCAAACTAAACTGTTTTGAGGATTTAAAACCCAATGATTTTCTTCTGGAAAATACAATAATTTACTTTTAATTCCTTGTAATTGAGCAGCTTGAAAAGCTTCCAAACCTTGCCCTACAGGAACTCTATAATCTTTTCCTCCTTGAATAATTAATAATGGTGTTGTCCATTTATTTACGTAATTAACAGGATTAAATTTTTCAAAAGACTGTTGTGCTTTTGCATTATTTTTATCCCAATAAGCACCTCCTAAATCCCAATTTACAAAAAACAGTTCTTCAGTTGTTCCATACATACTTCTTAAATTAAACATTCCATCATGTGCAATAAAACTTTTAAATCTACCTTCATGAATTCCTGCTAAATAAAACACTGAATAACCTCCATAACTTGCTCCAATTGCACCTAATCTTTCAGTATCAACATAGGGTTCTTTTGAAATATCATCAATTGCAGATAAGTAGTCTTGCATATTTTGCCCACCATAATCTGTACTAATTTGTTCATTCCATTCAACTCCAAAACCAGACATTCCTCTTCTACTTGGAGCAACAATTATGTAACCATTTGCAGCCATTAATTGATAATTCCATCGATAAGAATATGATTGACTTAAAGGGCCTTGTGGACCCCCTTTACAATACAAAAGTGTTGGGTATTTTTTTGAAGAGTCAAAATTAGGGGGATATATAACCCACGTTAACATATCCTTACCATCAGTGGTTTTTACTATTCTTTTTTCAACTTTACTCAATTCGATACTTTTATAAATAGCATCATTTTCATGGGTAATTTGGGTCATTTCGCCAGTTTTTAAATTCACTGAATATAACTCTATAGCATGATTCATATCGCGTTTACCAACAATAATAGTATTATTCACTTGACCAACAATTCCACTAATATCAAACTGACCTTCAGTTAATTGTTTTGGTTTGTTTTCTTTTTTATTAGAAATTTGAATTTCAAATAATTGCATAGTCCCAAAAGTTGGTGCAACAAAAAATATTTTCTCACCTTTATCTTGCCAAACAAAACTATCAACTGTTTCATTCCAAGTTTCTGTTAAATTAACAAGTTCATTATTAATTTTTACAATAATATCATTTTTATCTGCTTCATAACCATCTCTTTTCATTTGAAGCCAAGCTAATTGACCTTTTGCTGAAAAAGCAGGTTGGGTATCATAACCTTTGTTATATTCGGTTAAATTTTTAGTTGTTTTTGAAGTTAAAGAATACTCGTAAATATCAGTATTTGTTGATGTTGCATATGCAGTGCCACTTAATTTTTTTGCAACATATAAAATACTTTTGCTATCAGGACTCCATACATAATCTTCTGAACCACCAAATGGTTTTGTAGGGCAATCAAATGGTTCATTTAGCATTATATCGGTAAACTCATCGTTTTCAATTTGCGTAGATTTATATAAAATATGACTAAAAGCACCATCTTCCCAAGTATCCCAATGGCGGTAATTTAAAGCATCATAAATTTGAACATTCGAATTTGAAACATCATTGTAAAAATCTGAACCTTCAACATTTTTAAGTTTAATCTCTTCAGTTTTAATTATGTAATTCCCGTTGGGTGAACTTTTTTTATTATTAAGAAGTGATATGTATTCTTTTATTTCAATAGGCTCTCCTCCTATTAAAGGTTTGCTATAAATTTTAGTTGAATTTGAATTTAATTCTTTGTTGTACTTAGAAACAGTATAAATAATTGACTTGCCATCTTTAGAGATTCCTTTTCCTGAAACTTTGTTTAATTGAATTAAAATTTCTGGAGTCATTACATTTTGTGCTGTAACTGACACCATTGATGAAATAAGTAGTATATTGAAAATTGTTTTAATCATAATTTATAATTTTATTACCAAAATGAAATTTAACAAATTTAATAGATTTATTCTTTTTAAATTTCAAAAATAGTTTCTATTTAAATAAATTTAATTATTTTTAATCCTGTTGTTTAACATTTAAAATTTAAAAAAATGGCAAAAGGTCAAGACGCAAAAAAGAATGTAAAAAAAGAGCCTCTTAAAACTGCAAAAGAAAAAAAAGCAGAAAAAAGAGATAAAAAACCTAAATATGATTAATTAGTTTTAATTACTTAATTCTATTTAGAAGTAAAATGTAAAATTTATTTAAAAAACCCATTTTAAAATAAAACCAAAAACTCCGAATTAAAATTCGGAGTTTTTATTATTCATAAAAAGCAGTTTAAAATAATGGTTAGAATTAATAGAAAACATACTTTAATTAAAATTTTAATAAAAATTCTTACTAAAGTTTGCTATTATAAAAAAACAAGTAAATTTGTGCTATGCAAAACAAAAAATTATATTTAAATATTCAAAACTCACAAATTGTGAGTGTTTTTACATTTGCTATTACTACAACAACTATTACAACCCTTTAAGGGTTTTATTCTATTCATATCGTCGCAATTTATATTCGTTTCATAAAAATGAAACTAGAAATATATCAAAAAGTAAAATCAATTAAAAAATATAAATGTAAAATGAAACTATAAAATCATTCAACATTAATCTATAAAAAGAACAAAATGAAAGTATTAAAATTTGGTGGTTCATCTGTAGCTTCCACAGAAAATATAAATAAAGTACTAAATATTGTAATTGAAAACTCTGCTAAAAATAAAATTGCATTAGTGGTTTCAGCTTTGGGTGGCATTACGGATGTTTTGTTGGAAGCCGGAAATTTAGCTTGTAAAGGTGATGAAAGCTATTTTAAAAATTTTAAAATTATAGAAGAAAGGCATTTACAAGTTACAAGAGAATTAATTTCTGTAAACAATCAAAGTGGTGTTTTGGGACAAGTTAAAAGAATGCTAAATAAATTAGAAAACACTTTAGAATGAGTTTTTTTAATAAATGAATTATCTCCAAAAACTTCTGATAAAATAGTGAGTTTTGGAGAATTATTATCTTCTTATATCATTTCTGAAGCACTCATAAATAAAGGAATTGATGCCGTTTTAAAAAATTCACAAGAATTAATTATTACAAATGAGAATTTTTCAAATGCCGCTGTAAAATTTGATAAAACGAATAAAGCAATTGACTCTTTTTTTAAAGATAATAATCATAAAATAACTGTATTTCCAGGTTTTGTTGCTTCAACTGAAAGTGGAGAAAAATCTACTTTAGGACGTGGGGGATCTGATTATACAGCTGCAATAATTGCTTCAGCTATTAATGCTTCTGTTTTAGAAATTTGGACAGATGTTAGCGGTATGTTTACAGCAAATCCCAATATAGTTAAAGAGGCTTTTCCTATTTGTAATATTTCGTACCAAGAAGCAATGGAATTATCTCATTTTGGTGCAAAAGTATTATATCCACCAACTATTCAGCCTGCTTTAAAAAAGGGAATACCAATCTGCATTAAAAATACTTTTGATGCAACTGCTGAAGGTACATTAATTACAAAAGTTTCGGAAAATACAAATCCAATTAAAGGTATTAGTCATATTGAAAATATGGCGTTAATTACTTTGGAAGGTAGTGGGATGGTTGGAATTCCAGGTTTTTCAAAGCGATTATTTGGCGCACTTTCTGAACAAAAAATTAATGTTTCATTAATTACTCAGGCTTCATCAGAACATTCCATTTGTATAGCAATTAGTAATAATGATGTAGAAAAAGCTAAAGAAGCTATTGATATAGAATTTAACTACGAAATGGAACATCATAAAGTAGATGAATTAGTAATTGAAAAAAACAATGCTATTATTGCATTGGTAGGTGATAATATGAAAAGTCACCAAGGAATTAGCGGAAAAATGTTTAGTACTTTAGGACGAAATAATGTAAATATTAGAGCAATTGCACAAGGTGCTTCAGAAAAAAATATATCAGCAGTTATTTCTCATAAAGACATAAAAAAAGCATTAAATGCATTGCACGCTGCCTTTTTTGAAGACCAAACAAAACAGTTGAATTTATTTGTTGTGGGTGTTGGGAATGTTGGTGGAAAGTTGATTGAACAAATTAGAAAACAACAACACTACTTATTAGATAATTTACGAGTTCAGGTACGTGTTATAGCCTTAACTAATTCTAAAAAAATGGTTTTTGATGAAGATGGAATAGATTTGGAAAACTGGAAAGTTATATTAGAAAAAGGAGAATCTTTAAATATGGATACATTTCATACTAAAGTAACTGAACTAAATTTTAGAAATTCTATATTTGTTGATAACACCGCAAATGAAAGTATTTCAAATTTATATGCTACTTATTTAAAAGAAAGTGTTGCTGTTGTTACTTGTAATAAAATTGCTTGTTCATCTAATTATACTAATTATTTAAAGTTAAAACAATTGGCACGTGAGTACAATGCCCCTTTCTTATTTGAAACAAATGTAGGTGCAGGTTTACCTATTATAGATACACTTAAAAATTTAATAGTATCTGGAGATAAAGTAACTAAAATACAGGCAGTTCTATCTGGTAGCTTAAACTTTATATTTAATAATTTTGATGAAAATTATCCATTTTATGATGTTGTAAAACAAGCTGGTGTTGAAGGTTATACTGAGCCTGATCCACGTATAGATTTAAGTGGTGTTGATGTGATGCGTAAAATTTTAATTTTAGCCAGAGAAAGTGGAACTCGTTTGGAGTTGGACGACATTCAAAATAATTCTTTCTTGCCAAAAGCTTCTTTAGATGCAGTTTCTGTTGATGATTTTTTAGAAACTTTAAAAACTGAAGCTATTCATTTTAATGAAATTCAACAAAAAGCAGCTGTAAATAATTGCAGATTAAAATTTGTAGCAGAATTTGATAATGGCACTGCAAATGTTGGTTTACAAGAAATTCCTTCAGATCATCCATTCTATAATTTGGACGGAAGTGATAATATTGTATTATTTTTCACTGAAAGATACAGTAAACAACCCTTAATAATAAAAGGTGCTGGTGCTGGAGCTGATGTAACTGCTTCAGGGCTATTTGCAGATATTATTAGAATTGGAAATAATTAAAATTATGGAACAAATTAAAATATTTTCTCCAGCAACTATTGCAAATGTATCTTGTGGCTTTGATGTTTTAGGCTTAGCACTGGATACTATTGGTGATATTATGATTATTAGAAAAGTAGCTAAAAAAGGAATTTCAATAACTAAAATTAGCCCTCAAAATTTACCATTAGAAACGCACAAAAACGTTGCGGGGGTTGCTGCTTTGGCACTGCTTTCTGAAACTTACAGTGATTTTGGTTTTGAAATTGAAATTGAAAAACGAATAAAACCAGGCAGCGGAATTGGCAGTAGCGCCGCTAGTTCTGCTGGTGCTGTTTGGGCAATAAATGAACTATTAGGAAAACCTTTTAATTCAACAGATTTAGTTCGTTTTGCTATGGAAGGTGAACGCTTGGCAACTGGAGTTGCTCATGCAGATAACGTGGCTCCTGCCCTTTTTGGTGGTTTTACTTTGGTTAGAAGTTATAGTCCATTGGATGTTATTAGTATTCCAACACCAAACGAATTATACGTTACAGTTATTCATCCTCAAATAGAAGTAAAAACTGCCGATGCTCGTGAAATTTTAAAAACTACAGTTCCTTTAAAAGATGCAATTAAGCAATGGGGAAATGTTGGAGGATTGATAAGCGGCTTATATACAGAAGATTATAATTTAATTGGTCGATCGTTAGAAGATTTTATAATAGAACCAATTCGTTCAATATTAATTCCAGCTTTTGATTCAGTTAAACAACAATCTTTAAATGCTGGAGCGCTTGGTTGTGGTATTTCAGGTTCCGGACCCTCCATATTTGCATTAAGTAAAGGAGAAGAAACTGCTAAAAAAGTAGCCAAGGTAATGAAATCAGTTTATGATAAAGTTGGGATAGAATATGATATTCACGTTTCAAAAATTAACAAACAAGGAATTAAAATTTTAGAAAATAACTAATATGAATTTTTATAGTTTAAACAAAATAGCCCCAAATGTATCCTTTAAAGATGCTGTAATTAAAGGTTTAGCTCCAGACAAAGGATTGTATTTTCCAGAATCCATAAAACCATTATCAAAAGGTTTTTTTAGTCATATTGAATATTTTACAAATGAAGAAATAGCCTATGAAGTAATTAAGCAATTTGTTGGAGATGAAATTCCTGAAAAAGAGCTTAAAAAAATTATTTCAAAAACCTTAACGTTTGATTTTCCTATTGTTGATATAGAAAAGAATGTTTCAACTTTAGAATTATTTCACGGACCAACAATGGCTTTTAAAGATGTTGGCGCTCGTTTCATGGCGCGTTGTTTTGGATATTTTAATAAAGAAGATAAATCTTCAAAAATAACCGTATTAGTAGCCACTTCCGGAGATACAGGTGGTGCTGTAGCAAGTGGATTTCTTGGTGTTAAAGGTGTTGACGTTGTAATTTTATACCCAAGTGGAAAAGTAAGTGATGTTCAAGAAAAACAATTAACAACTCTTGGCAAAAATATAAAAGCTTTGGAAGTTAATGGTACTTTTGACGATTGCCAAGCTATGGTTAAAAAGGCTTTTTTAGATAAAGATTTAATTTCAAAGAAAAATTTAACTTCAGCAAATTCTATAAATGTAGCTCGATGGCTTCCGCAAATGTTTTATTTCTTTATTGCTTATAAACAGCTAAAAAATAAAAGAAGAAAAGTGGTTTTTTCTGTTCCAAGTGGAAATTTTGGGAATATTTGCGCTGGTGTTATGGCTCAACAATTAGGATTACCTGTTAAACAATTTATAGCCTCAACAAATAGTAATGACATTGTTCCAAATTATTTAAAAACAGGTGTTTATACTCCAAAACCATCAATCCAAACAATTTCAAATGCAATGGATGTTGGTGATCCAAGTAATTTTATTAGAATACAGGAAATCTATAAAAATGATGATGAATTATTGAAAAAGAATGTTTCATCTTATTCATTTACAGATGAAGAAACCAAAAAGGCCATGAAAAAGATTAAGAAAAAATCGGGTTATATTGCAGATCCACACGGAG
>Ga0102815_10001400_pt1 | contig 15136 bp, 19 predicted proteins | sample ColrivemetaGS759_FD_79113 | JGI IMG/M metagenome (GOLD analysis project Ga0102815, IMG submission 79113) | Estuarine microbial communities from the Columbia River estuary - Ebb tide ETM metaG S.759 | ecosystem: Environmental > Aquatic > Marine > Intertidal zone > Estuary | place: USA: Columbia...
AAAAAAAAAAAATTTTTTAAAAATAAATTAAATAATACCAAAAATATAACCTCTATTAAAACCTTCCCTTTAATTTTTTTTTTTTTTTTTTTTTTTTTTTTTTTTTTTTTTTTTTTTTTTTTTTTTTTTTCCCTTTTTTTTTTTTTTTTTTTTTTTTTTTTATAAGAAAATTGTTTTCGAGTAAGGATAAATTCTCCTAATCTATACCCAACCATTTCATCTACAATTTTTATTGCGATGAAAGTTTTGCCGTTATAAACTTGTATAGTAAGCCCAACAAACTTTGGCAATATTACAGAGTTTTTGGAGGTAGTTTTAATATCATTCTTATAAATCAATATTGAGTTTTTGATATTATCTAATAATTTGTTTTTAATATATGGCCCTTTCCATTTGACTCTACTCATTTTTTAATGTTTTAAAAATTTAGATTTTTATTTTTATTAATTTTACTTGTTTTACCATTTTTTGTAGGTTTTCCTCATGGTGTCACCGAAGAGCGACCTCCAGAGCTTTTTCCTTCCCCTCCCCCGTGAGGATGATCCACAGGATTCATTGCTACACCTCTAACGGTTGGTCGTTTATTTAACCACCTGTTGCGTCCTGCCTTTCCAATTACAGTAAAAAATGAAAATTCATTAGATACGGTTCCAATTGTTGCATGACATGCAGAAGAAAGAAATTTGTGTTTTCCAGAGCTTAAGACAATTCGACAATATTTAGAAGTTTTTTCGATTAATTGTGAGTTAGTACCCGCAGATCTACTTAATTGAGCTTTTTTGTTTTCTTTCAAAGAAACATTATGAATAAAACTTCCTACAGGAATTTTCATTAGTGTTAAAGAGTGTCCAACTTTGACTTCAGCATTAAATCCTGACTTTACAATATCACCAATATTCAAATTTTTAGGAGCAATCATATAAAAATAGTCATAGTTTAAAAAATCGTAAACAGCTGCAATAAAAGCGGTTCTAAACGGGTCATATTCTAAACTAGTTATAATTCCCACAGAGTCTTTGTTTCTTATAAAATTAATTTTTCTATATTTTTTTTGGTGACCACCACCTTTATGATACACAGTAATTTTTCCAAGGTTATTCCTCCCTGCTACATTCTTTTTACCAACAATCATTTTTTTTATTAAAGAAATTTTACTCAATTTTTTTTTTGACAAATTAGTTAATCTTTTTTGAGTTAATGAAGTAGATTTATTTTTTGTTGAATTCATATAAATAAAAGTTATTTCAAAAATTTTAAGAAATTCATGCTTTCACTAAAAATAGCAAACAAATCATCTTTTTCATCTAATTTGATTAACCAAAATTATTTTAAACATTTATTTTCTAAAATTAAGATTTTAAAATTTATAAAAAAGGAAACATTTTCATTTTATTTATCTTGGTTAATTTTATTTACTTTCACTAAATTATACCATATCAAAACAAAACTAAATTATTTTACCTCGCATATTTTGTTTTCTTTTTTTACTCATCAAAAACTAATTAGTTATGTTGTAAATATTAATCTATCTTTAACAAATACCTTAATTAATATAAATGATATTAAAGGTAACCCTAAGTTTTTTTATTCTGCAGGGATGTTTAATTTACAAAAAACTCAAAAAGTTAGGCAACCTAAAGCCATAATCATTATTTTGAAAGCTTTATTAGTAAAAATAAAAGCTTTTAGAACAAAACCTGTTGCTTTGCATTTTAATAATTTGTTTTTTAACCATCAATCATATATTTACAAAAAACTAAACCAAAAAATTTTTATAAAGCTAGTAACAAGTTATAATTATCACCCTCATAATGGGTGCAGGTTAAAAAAAAAAAAACGAATTAAAATTCGTACTCGAACCAAAAAATTATAGAAGGAATGACTGAGTGGTTGAAAGTGGCAGATTGTAAATCTGTTAAGTTTACCTTATCGTAGGTTCGAATCCTACTTCCTTCAACGAAATATAACGCAGTTTGGTAGCGTGCCTGCTTTGGGAGCAGGAAGTCATGTGTTCGACTCACATTATTTCGAAAGTAACAATAGTTTTTTACTATTAAATTTATAATATGGCATTTTGATTAAAGTTTTCATAGATTTATGAAAAATAGAAACATTTTCAATGTATGATAACTTTTTTATATTTTTAATTTGTTTTCTAGAATAAATTTTATTATTCAACTTTAAACACAACAAATTAACTAAAGGATTAATATTTTTTAATTTTTTTGAAATTAATTTCGTGTCATTACTATTTATTAATATAATAGGTCCATGTAACAAAGTAGTTAAATTTTTGAATATTGAACAATTTAAAGTTTTAATCATTAATGTATTAAAAACCCTATAATACTTTAACTTGTTTTTTACTAAAATTTGTTCGGTTTTTATTCAGCTTTCGCTATCTAAAGAAGCTCCATGAAAGAAAAAAAAAAAATTTACTGTTTTGAGATAATATTTGATTTTTAAACGTTGGTAGGTTTTTAAATTAAAATCCATTTTTTATTGTTTAGGCTTAGTAGGATTCGAACCTACGACAAAACCGTTATGAGCGGTACGTTCTACCTCTAAACTATAAGCCTAGTACAACCGAAAAAAAAATTTTTGATTTTATGAGAAATATAAGCATAGGCCAAATTTTTGTTATTTTTATTATAGGCGTTTTAATATTTAGTGACTTTTCAAAAATATTGAAAAATGTACGTAATGTAGTTAAAAATAATAAAATTTATAAAAACTTAAAGAAAAAATAAATTCAGGAAAAAAAGGATTTGAACCCTTGACTTTTGGTTTTGGAAACCACTGTTCTACCGGCTGAACTATTTTCCTAAAAAATATTGAACTCAAAAAATTTATGATCTATAAATACTTATTAGAAATTAAATACCGTATTTTTTTTATTCTTCTCACTTGAAGTTTTATAGTAATAAGCTGTTATTACTTTAAAGAGACTTTACTGTATACTTTTATTAAACTTAGTTTAAATCCAAAATACACCAACTTGGTGTATTTTTTAACAACTGATGTGACAGAAGTGTTTCTTGTTTACATTAATTTATCCTATTTTGTAGCTAATCAAATCACAATTTTATTTTTGGGTTATCAACTTTTTGGGTTTTTATCTACAGGTTTATACAGATTTGAGTATGCTTATTTTAAAACCATTCTGGTAGCTATAACATTATATTGAATCTGCTTTATTTTCATATTAAATAGTTTTATTTTCCCGGCAAGTTGGTTTTTTTTTTTGGAGTTTCAAGAATTTTTATCCATTCAAAATTTAACATTCTATTTTGAAGCTAAATTAAATGAATATGTAACCTTTTATAAATCGGTTTACTGTTTATGTAGGACTGTTTTTCAGATAACAGTTGTGTTTTTTATCTTTCTAGACTTATTTAAGACTAATTTATTAATTTTAAACAAATTCAGAAAAGTTTTTTATTTCATCTTTTTTTGTTTTGCAACATTTATAACCCCCCCAGATGTTATCTATCAATTGTTAACTAGCATTTGTATAATAATAATTTATGAAACAACTACGGTATATATTGTTTTTAAAAGTGAGCTTTTAAAAATTAAGTAGGTAACCAATTAAAGCTAATTAAGATTCCTACTGATAACAATAGGTAGCCTAATGATAAAGGAAGGAAACTTTTTCAACCTATATACATTAGTTGATCATATCTATACCTTGGCAAAGTTGCCCGTGTAACTATAAAAAAAATTACACCTAAAGCAAGCTTTAGACTAAACCATAAACTTCCAGGAAGGTAATTAAAAGGAAACAAATTAATCAACGGTAACCAACCCCCCAAAAACAATATAGAGACAAAAGCACTCATTAAAAGCATATTAGCATATTCGCCTAAAAAAAATAAAGCAAACGTCATGGCTGAATATTCAACGTTATAACCAGAAACTAGTTCAGCTTCAGCTTCAGGTAAATCAAAAGGGTGTCGATTTGTTTCAGCAAGCATTGAAACACAGAAAATAAAAAACATAGGTAACAATGGTGTAACAAACCAAACATTATTTTGAGCTAATACAATAGAACTTAGATTAAAAGAACCAGCGCAAATACATACATTAATTATGATAAAACCTATAGAAACCTCATAAGAAATCATTTGAGCTGCAGAACGTAACGCACCTAGAAATGGGTATTTAGAGTTACTAGATCAACCAGCCATAATGATACCATAAACACTTAACGAAGATGTTGCAAATAAATATAAAACTCCAATATTTAAATCGGATAATACTATCTGTTTTGATAAAGGTAAAACAGCTCAACCAATTAAACTTAAAACAAAAGTTAACATAGGAGCAATCAAAAATATAACAATATTTGAATTGCTAGGGAAAATAGTTTCTTTAACAAATAGTTTTAGACCATCTGCTAATGGCTGTAGTAGACCTAAAAAACCAATAACATTAGGACCTTTTCTTCTTTGTATGATACCCATAATTTTTCTTTCGGCTATAGTAAAATATGCAACAGAAATGAGTAAAGGAACAACAATAGCAAGAATTTTTAATATAATACAAATTATTAATACAATCATTTTTAGTTTAAACAAAAATAAAAATTAATTAGGATAAGGTAGGATTCGAACCCACGGTATTTAACAATACAATAGTTTTCAAAACTAACGCCTTAAACCACTCGACCACTTATCCTGTAAAAGCAAATGAAGGGATTTGAACCCTCATCTTTAATCTTGGCAAAATTACACTCTACCAATTGAGTTACATTTGCAAGGGTAATCTTAGATTTAAATAAAAAATTTAATTGATTTAAAAATGAAAAAAAGTTCGTTTTGGGACCTAGAGGTTGTAACTAAAGTAATATCTAGTTTAGGGATATCTTTAAAAAATTGATACTGATTTTCTAGTTCTTTAAATATTAATGGGTTTTTTAATTGAATTGAAATTGATTTTATCGATTTTAAACTTTGTCGAGAATGAACTGTTTGGGATTGTTTAATTTTCGGAAAAATGGAGGTTATTAGTTTTAAATAAAAAAAATACATCGTCTGTTTTCTTAGAACTATTTTACAACCAACAGGGCTACCTTTTTTAATTTTTAGAAATACATTTAAATATTTAGATTTTGTTAACCTGCTTTTTTTAGAGGATACGAATTCTAGAGCTAATAAACCGGAGATGAGATGTTTAAAACTAGATTTTTGATACCCAAAATTTAGTATAATTTTTTCAAATTTGGGTATTTGTTTTATATTTTGATAAAAAAATATATTGATTAAATCGTACTTAACTATATTATAAAAGTATGCGTCCAGAAAAAACATTTTAAGCTTTTTTATATGAATCCTGAAGAAAGAGTTACAAACTTGAGATTTTTTTTTTTTTTCAAAAATTTGGGTATTGGACCTATGATACGAGATGCAATTGGTTTTCCTTGTTTATTTATTAAACTAACAACATTAGATTGAAAAAAAAAAGTTGTACCATCTTTTTTTACTGTTTTAGCTTTGGTTCTAAGAACAATTGCTTTATGAACTTCACCTTTTTGCACCTTTGATGTTGATCGAGCTTTATTACGAAGTTTTTGTATAGATACTATTATAATATCACCAAGAACAGCAAATCGTCTATTAAAACCATTAAGAACTTTAATACACTTTACAGTTTTAGCACCTGAATTATCTGCTACTTTTAAAATTGTTTGTTGTTGAATCATTTTTTTTGCGTTTATAGCTCAATTGGATAGAGCGTTGGATTTCGGTCCCAAAGATTATAGGTTCAAGTCCTATTAAACGTATTGTGTTATATTAATATTAGTTTAAAATCACCTGTAATAAAAATATTTTTTTTTAACAAAAGCATATTCATATAAGCTTTTTTTTTTGCTAATATTAGCACCGGTATTTTTAGTTGCGAGTAATAACTCATTAATAAATTTTTTATGCATTTTCTTTTCGTCTTTGTTGTTTGTTTTTGTTAGAAAAAATTTCAAAGTTGAGGAGATTCGATTTGCATCTTTGACTATATAAGGAAATTCTTTTAGTTGAGAACGTTTACTTTTCTGTTTTAATTGTTTTACTTTAAGTAATGGTGTAATATTAATAAAAGCTCTATTGATAAACTCTTTATGATTTTTACTAAATAATTTATAAAAAAACTTAATACTTTTTAATCAAATTTTTTCAGATGTTGTACTTTTACCCTTTAATAACAATTGATTGATTATCTTTTTATTCATAGATTCTTAACTATTTGACTTTTTAGTACCATATTTTGAACGTGAAGTTTTTCTCCCTTTTAGCCCACTAAAATCTAACTTTCCACGAACTAAATGGTATTTAATTCCAGGCAAGTCTTTGACTCTACCGCCTCTAATCATAACAGTTGAATATTCTTGTAAATTATGACCTTCGCCAGGTATATAAGCCATGATTTTTTTATTATTAGTTAATCTTAGTTTAACTAATTTTCTTAATGCTGAATTAGGTTTTTTTGGAGTTCTTAAAAAAACTTTAGTACACACTCCTTTTTTTTGTGGGCAATGGTCTAATGCGGGTACTTTATTTCGTAGTTTTTTTTTCTTTCTTTTATTACGACATAATTGATTGATTGTAGGCATTTATTTTAATAATTATACCAAAAAAGGGACTTGAACCCTTACTCTTTTACAAAAAGAACTAGAACCTAAACCTAGTATGTCTACCAATTTCATCATTTTGGCATGTAATTTAAAAATACTCGTTATCGGAGTTGAACCGATACTTTTTATATAAAAATCAGATTTTAAGTCTGACGTGTCTACCAATTTCACCAAACGAGCATTGTGCCTATTCCACAATTTGATTTTTTAACACTAGGCGCACAAGTATTCGGACTTTTAACAACTTTATTATTTTTTTACTATTTCAGTATTAATACAGTTATACCTAATTTTGTAGAAGTGAAAAAATTTAGAACAAAAAAACTAATAAAAAATACAACCTCTATTTCAACTATGAATCTAGATTTAACAAACAACAAAAAATTAATTAATAATAGCTATAAACTTTTTATGCAATAACTTGAAAAGGGAATATAACTCAATTGGTAGAGTGTATGCTTTGCAAGCATAAAGTTATCGGTTCGATCCCGATTATTTCCAAACTTATTTCAAATGCTGTTTCTCTCTTTAGGCTGGATTTGAACCAACAACCTAGTGGTTAACAGCCACTCGCTCTACCATTGAGCTACTAAAGATTTTTGCAAATGTTTTATTTTTCATAAAACCTAATAAATGAATTGAAATCAAGTCAAAAAGGGTAACATGATAAACAATTAGTGTAGCTAATGTCTTCTATTACTAATATTTGCAATATTTTATAATTAACATAAAAATGTTTTGGTGGCGTTGGTCAAATTTTTGAATTTAAAATATTTGATGTAACAAAGTCAAAAGCACTAACGTCAAACGAAATTATATCTCCTTTTTTTAAATTGTAAGAGTTAGATTGGACAATTTTATTATTAACATAGACTTTCTGATGAGATATTAATTGTCTGGCATTTCTAAAACTGTAAGAAAAATATGTACGATATAGAGCAGTATCTAATCTAGTTTCTAGTTCTTTAATAAGTAAAACAGTTTCGTGTACATTAGTGGATTTAGAGTTTTTTAAAGTTAACTTCACTAATTTTTTCAAATAAGATTTTCTCAGTTCTCCGTAAAAAAAACTTAATCTTTGCTTATTTTGCAAGTTATATTTAAATTTTCTGCTGAAAAAATTTTTAAAATTGAATAAAATATATGATACAGGGTCATAAAATCTTTTTCGGTTAAACTTTAAAGTTGAGTATTGAAATTTTTGTCATTTTTTTTTTCTAAATCTTAAAAATTTATCATTATTTTGAATGTTTTTTCTTAAGGTTAAAAATTTTTTGTATAATGGCTTATTACGACGTTTATTTGTAAGATGCATAAATATTTTAAAAATTTTTAATTAAACTTACTGACAATATTTTTAATCTTATTTTTTTTTAATGGCATTTTTTTCAATAAAGAATAAAAGAGAAAAAAATAAGTTGTTTTCATATTTTTCTCAGCAAAATTGAAATGCCCTAAAGTTTTATAGGTAACTTTTGAGAAATTTAAAGGAATACAATTGAAAGATAGAATAGGAATTCCAGCTTTATAAAATTCATTAATTGCGCTAGTCTCAATTTTTGGGTTAAAAATAACAACTAAATGAGGTTTTGTTTTAACTGTTAACAACAACTTAAGGCTTTTGGAAAAGTTTTGTGATTGAATTACTTTCAAATAAGTTAATATTGAAAAGCGATTTCTAAAAATACCACTAATTCAGGATTTTTCTGAAATAAAAGTATGGTTTGTGAAATGTATAAGTTTCATTTGTTTCATTTTAGAAATAACCGGAAAACCTATAAATAAAATTTTGAATTGACATAGGTGATATTCAAAAATAATTTTTAGAACTTGTTTTAAATGAGCTTCTATATATTCTAAAGTATCATTTGAAAAATTAGAAATATCAAAAAAAGGATGATTTGAATATATTTGTAATTTTAATAGATTATATTTAAACAATTTGTAATTTTGGCTTTTAACTAGATTTGTTTTCATTTTTAAACTTTTTTACCTTCTTTTAAGGTTATTTTTTCTGTTGCATATAAAATACCTTTTCCTTTATACGGTTCTGGAACTTTACACGATCTGATTAATGCGGCAATTTGAGTAACAAATTGGTAGGAATTTCCTATAATAAAAAGTTTATTAGCCTTTAAACAAAAAATTTTTAAATTTTTTGGAGTTTTAAAATAAATAGAGTGGCTATACCCTAATTTTAAATGTAATAAATTGAAGTCTAATAGTTTTAAAATGGATACACGAAATCCTACTCCAATAAGATTGAGTTTTTTACAAAAAAAACTTGAAATTTCTAAAAGCATTTGTTTTATTAAGACAACTTGAGTGGTTTGTATAGCTTTTAAATTTCGTTTTTTGTTGTTTGACATATTAAAAAAAGGCTCTCTAGTTATTTTGATTAATTTTTTATCTTTTTCAATAACCACTTTCGTTTTTAATTTTAATGCTTTTTGAGTAACTGAATTTGTAAAAATAATAATATGATTTGTAGTGCAATAATAAAGTGAAATATTTTTTGGAATTTTGATTATATGCCGTTTTGTAATATTATTCATTTTTATTTAATTATAAATAAAGGTTTTCCTCCAATATGAGTTTGTTTACATTCATGAATTGTCATTAAACCTTTGTGTGTTGTTAATATAATAAGGCTTTTTTTTGTATCAAGCTTTCACAAATGTGATGCTGAATAATAAATTTGATGACTAGGCTTAGATATTAATTTTAATGAACTGATTGCTGGTTTTCCGTTTTTGTATTTCAAAAAAATTTTTAATAAGTTTGGGTCTAAATCGTAGATTTTATAACCTAAAATAAAACCTTCATCCCAAAGAATATTTAGAAAAGCAACAATTAATTTTGTTTTTGGTTGAAAAATAAAGTTTCTTTGGGAAATTTGGCTATTTCTTAAATCAGTAGCTATATTTCATATAGTGTTTTTCATAAAAAATTTTTAATATGTTTAGAGACAGGATCGAACTGCCGTCACAAGGATTTTCAGTCCTTTGCTCTACCTACTGAGCTATCTAAACATTTACTTGCACTTAATTTTTTATTTTTAAACCGTAAGAGTTAGACTTTTTTAGTAAAATCTCACCATGAACGTCTAACAACTTTAAAAATACGTGTCCAGTTTTGTTTGATAGTGGAGATTGTTTGGGTACTATACATTTTATATGTTTTACCGTATTAGATTTTAAAAGGTTTCCTTCACTTTTTTGAAAAAATTTTAACATAAATCTATTATCATCCGTCTTGTCAAACAACGCAGGTTTAAATAAGTTAGTATTTAATCAAAACTTTGTTTTAATTTTAATATCAGAAAATAATTTTATTTTTACTATTTTTCAAATCACTAAAAACTTAGTCATTTGAGATACGTGAATTTTCAATTGTTTATTATAAACATAATATCCAAATTGTTCTTGAGACTTTTTGTTAACATGAGGCGATTGTAATACAGAAAAAAAAAAAACTTTTTTGTTTTTTTGAGATTGTGTAGGGGAAAATTTTAATTTAAGAATTTTATTTGTTTTAAGTTTGTAAAAAAATTTCAAAAAGTGTGTTAAAGAATTTGAATTTTTTGAATAAATAGATAAAGTAATAAACATAAACTTTGTAATTTTTAAATTTAACATACTAATTAACTGTAGATGTTGAAGAAAGAAAAAACTTAAAATATCTAACGAATTTTAGATGCTGTCTTAGCATTGGTATGAGTACGTTGACCTCTAATAGGCAAACCGCGCAACCGACGAATACCTTTATAAGCTTTTATTTGAACTAAATTTTTTGCTAACATAATTTTTGATTTTCTCAAGCTACTATTTATTAACAGATTTGAGTTTTCTATAAATTTAACTAATTTTGTAATTTGATCTGGTTTTAAGGTGGACAATTTACAATTGTTAGATAAGCCTAGCTTTTTACAAATTAAAAACGATTGAAAATGTCCAATTCCAAAAATTCTAGTCAAAGAGAAAAAAATCGGTTTGTTTTCTAATAGTTCTGTTTCTAAAATATATATCATTTATAATTTACAAATATGTGTAAGTTCAACTAACATATTAACACTCATATGCATTGAATTTAAAAAAACTTCTGGGTATAAACCAATAACTAATGTACCAATAATCAGTGGTAAAAAAGCAAATGCTTCTCGCTTATTAATATCAATATACTCTTTTAAATATTGAATTTTTAAATTACCATAAGAGATTCTATTAAATAATCATAATGAGTAACACCCACCAATAATCATACCGGTAGCACTGATAAAAGTAGCACTAGTATTAGTTTTAAAAGAACCAGCTAATATTAAAAACTCTCCTACAAAACTACCTGTACCAGGTAATCCAATGTTTGACATTGTAAAAAATAAGAAAATAAATGTATACAAAGGCATAGTATGAACTAACCCTCCATAATATTTAACCATTCTGGTGTGGTGTCTTTCGTAAACTATCCCGATAATCAAAAATAAAGCACTTGCTACGAAACCATGACTTAAACTTTGTAATATAGCTCCTTCTAATCCAACTGCATTGAAACTAAAAAGTCCTACCATTACTAAATTCATATGTGCTACAGAAGTATAAGCGATAATTCTTTTAAAATCAGTTTGACGAATTGCAGTAAAGGATGTATAAACAATACCAATAATAGATAGTAGGTACACAATCGGAGCAAAAAAAAGGGATGCTTCTGGAAATAATGGAAAAGAAAAACGAAGAAAACCATAAGTCCCTAATTTTAATAAAACACCAGCTAAAATAACAGAGCCTGCCGTTGGGGCTTCTACATGGGCTTCAGGCAACCACAAATGTACAGGAACCATTGGGACTTTAGTTGCGAAAGATCCAAAAAAAGACAATCATAAAAATTTTTGTTCTGTTGTGGAAAAAACAAAAGTTAATAATACTTCATAATCAGTTGTTCCTACTTGATAATAAATGTATAAAATAGATAATAACATTAATACAGAGCCTAATAATGTATATAGAAAAAAAAAATAAGCAGCTCTAATTTTTCTTTCTCGAGAACCTCAAACACCGACAATTAAATACATTGGAATTAATACACTTTCAAAAAAGATGTAAAATAATAATAAATCTAAAATAGAAAAAACTCCAATTAGAAAAAATTCCATTACTAAAAAAGCAATCAGAAATTCTTTTATATTTAGTTTAACACTAGTCCAACTTATTAATATACATAAAAAAATTAATAAAGTGGTCAAAAGAATAAAAAATAATGAAATACCATCAATCCCTAAACTAAAGTTAAAGTTTAAAAAAGGAATTCATAACAGTTTACTTACAAATTGAAAAGAGCCAATGGATTTATTGAAAAAAACTCATAAAAATAAAGAAATTACATACAATAAACAAGATACATTTAAAGCTATCGATTTCAGTAAAGAATGATTTGAAGAAGGCACAAATAATAATAAAAATGTTCCAATTAAAGGTAATACTAAAACAAAAATCAATAAATTTGTCACATTTAATAAAAAAAAGTTTAACATTCACATTTTATAGGACTTGAACCTATGTCCGTCAGCTTAGAAGGCTGTTGCTCTATCCAACTGAGCTAAAAATGCTAACAATTAAGGCTAAAATCGGACTTGAACCGATATTAAAAGATTTGCAATCTAATACATTAACCAAATTATGTTATTCAGCCTAAAAATAAAGTTTACGTGTAATTTTAGGTAACGTACTTAATAATACCAAATTGTGGTTGTTAGTTATAAACAATTATAACATCGTCATAGTTAATAATAAAGTTATTTTATATGAAAATAAATAAATTAAAGTTGGGTTTGCAAACAAAAAAAGTAAAAAATAGAACAAACAAACTACCAAAATTGAAATATTAGATTTTATTGGATAATATAACTTGCCGGCTACAGAATTTTCAAAATACATAATTTTTACTATTCGAATGTAATAAAAAGTAGAAATTACACTGCATAATATGCTGATAATTGCAACAAAATACATAGATGCTTCAATAGAAACCAAAAAAATTCCAATTTTAACTAAAAAACCAATCATTGGTGGTAAACCAGCTATCGATAATAAAACAGTGCTAAAAAATAAAGCTAAAATATTGTTAGATTTGCTTAGTAAATTTAAATCTGTTAAATCTTTGTTTTGTTTTTTAGTATACTTGTATTTCAACTGCAACATTAAAAAGATAGACCAAATACACAAACCCGCAATCATATATAAAAAAAGATAACAGAACAATGACTGTATACCTTCAAATGTACCAGTACTAAAAGCAATTAACGTATACCCCATATGACTAATCGAACTATAAGCTAAAAGACTTTTCAGTTTTTTTTGTTCTAAACCTCCAAAAGAACCAACTATTACACTTAACATTGCTAAAACAACAATATAATAACGTCATTTCACCGAATATTCAAAAAAACTTGAGTAAAAAATTCTAATAATCAAAATGAAAATAGCTAGCTTAGGCACCACAGCGAAAAAAAACGTAGAACTAGAAGGCGATCCTTCATAAACGTCAAGCGACCATAAATGAAATGGAGCAACTGCTAGTTTAAACAACAAACTTACAAAAATAAATACTAAAGCAAATTGAATTAAACCCCCATCAATGAAAACGTGTTTAACAAAAGTATAAGTATCTACACCGTAAATACTTTCATATTCTAAATACATTAGAAAAAACAAATTTTTTAAATCTTCAAAGTTTGTAGTGCCACTAACTCCATATAAAATAGAAGAACCAAATAAAAATAAACTAGACGAAAAAGCTCCTAAAATAAAATATTTTAAACCGGCATCCACAGAAAAAGTTGAATCTTTTTTTAAAGCTGCCATTATATAGAAAGATAAACTCTGTAGCTCAATTGCCAAATACGCAGTAATTAAGTCGTTTGAAGAGCATATAAAAAAAATACCTAACAAAGCAAAAAGTATTAATACACTATACTCAAAATAATTAATTTTTTGTACAGCTAAATAACGTTGAATCATCAGAAAACAAAAAATTGATATTATAGCTATCCAAAATTTAGAAAAAAAACTTAAATAATCAAGAATAATAGTATTGTTAAAAATTTGAAAACTATTACATTCAACACTGTTGTTTAACAATAAAAAACAAAACATGGTAATAATTAAGATGCTTAAATATAAAACAGAATTTTGAATTAATAAATACTTATTGTTAACCGATATAAAAGTTCCGTGGATAATCAAATAAATTATAGAAATACCTAAAAAAATTTCAGGTAATAGCTGTATTTCTTTAAATATTAACATTTATAAATTAATTAGTGTAAAAACGAAAAAACTTTGAAAATTAGTAACTATGTCTGGAAACACAAACTGCACTTGTCAAAAAACTTAGTAGTTATTTGTTACTTTAAAAAAACCGAGTTAAAAAGTCTTGTCATCAAAGCCATAAACGATCTTGCAGCGTCACACGACGATCAAAAAATCCAGTCGCAACCAAAAACCGAGCACTCTAAACCAATAAATAAATCAGTAGAAAATTACAAACCAATTCTCGTTCTTTATTCGAACTAATTGAATTCACAGAATCGTGGCTTACAGAAACAACACTTTCTATAAGTTGATCCTCAAAACTAACAAGACATCCCGTAGTAATAAAAAATAATATGCATAACATAATTTTTAGAAATCTAATTTTTTTTATTAAATACTCCTTTTTATACTATGATTAAAATTTAATCAAAAATTATTTAAATATGTAAAACAGAACTGTAAGTACGAGAAAGCTGCTTAAAAGTAACTTGTTTTTTAGTGATTTTGGTAGATCTTATTAGAACTAATGTTACAGGCCCAATAGTCGCTAATAACAAAATATTGCCAGAAAGTAAAAACTGAATAATATAATCAGTATACAATAAATGACCAATAGACATAACTTCGTTAAAATAATCTAATTTGTTAAATCAGTCAAAATAACAATTCCACAAAAAACTCGCGTTATAAGGGTTGATTGACTCAAAAGTACTAGGGACTATTAGTAAAATTTCAATTAAAAAAACAATGCCAATAAAGCTCCCAAATGGAAAATACTTTAAAGAATCTTTTGCTAAATAAACTGTTTTTACATCTAACATCATGACTACGAATAAAAACAAAACAGCTATAGCTCCTACATAAATTATAATAAAGATTAATGAGATATATTCGCACTCTAACAAAAATAAAATACTAGATGAAGAAACAAAACTTAATACCAAAAACAAAACAGAATATATTGAATTTTGACTAAGAATAGTCATTAAAGCACTCACTATCAAAATAAAAGAAAAAAAATAAAAAAATAAATTAACTATCATAGAATTCAAAAGATTTAATAATGAAAGAGGGATTCGAACCCCCGACATTTGGATTATGATTCCAACGTTCTAACCAACTGAACTATTTCATTTGTTCCAGCTACACGTTCCCGTACAGCTACCTTGTTACGACTTCATCCAAATTGCTAATTTTTCAA
>Ga0102815_10001401_pt1 | contig 15128 bp, 11 predicted proteins | sample ColrivemetaGS759_FD_79113 | JGI IMG/M metagenome (GOLD analysis project Ga0102815, IMG submission 79113) | Estuarine microbial communities from the Columbia River estuary - Ebb tide ETM metaG S.759 | ecosystem: Environmental > Aquatic > Marine > Intertidal zone > Estuary | place: USA: Columbia...
AATCCCGTGGAGTGAATCCCGCGGACGGAGCCCCTTGAACTGAGTCTCCCGGACGGAGCCTCTAGGACTGAGCCTCTAGGACTGAGCCTCTAGGACTGAGCCCCGCCGATTGCGCCCCATCGGCTCCTCTTCGGCGAGCCTAAGCCGGCCCGCGGCGAGACCGGCGCGGGGCCCGAGGGCGAGAGACCTCGCACGCGAGAGCCTGCTCGGGCTTCGGCGGCGCCGAGGGGGTCAGCCGTCCAGGAAGACCCTGGCCGGCTCCTCGGGCGAGCCGCTCACGGTGCGCAACTCGGCGCCGTTGAGGACGCGTTGGATCGCGTCCATGTACAGCTTCCGCGCGGCGGCGGAGTCGGCGTCGCCCACGGCGGAGGCCAGGTCCTTGAAGGCGCTGGCGCGTCCCCGGGCCTCAGCGGCCTCGGACTCGGCGCTGGAGCGGGCCTCCTGGAGCATCTGTCCGACGCGCGTACGGGTCGCGACCTCAAGGCGGTTGGCGGCGAACTGGGACTGGGAGATCGAGCGCTCCTTGTCCGCGAGTGCGTCCTGCACATCGGTGAAGGCGCGGCGCACGCCCACCGGCGGCTTGCTCTCGAGCAGCTGGACCTCGTCGATCATGACGCCGAGCCCCAGGCGGTCCGCGTCCCGCTGGATCCGCTCGCGTGCCTCGCTCGGGACGACGGCAAGGCCCGCCGTCAGGACCTGGTCGATGGAGAGCCCCGCGACGATGTCGGTCAGGGCGGCCTCTCCCAGGCGGCGCAGCGCGAAGCGCGCGCTCTCTTGCTCGCCCGCGCCGCTAGCGCTGACGCCGGAGACGCCGTAGAGCCACGCGCGCACGTCGAAGACCCGGTAGAGCACCGTCGCCTTGAGCTCCACGATGTTCGTGTCCGCGGTGAGCCATTGCTTCTCGCGGGGCGTCGGCTCGATGGCCATCAGCTCGTCCACAAGCCGGTAGCCAATCGGCATCTGCAGGGACCTGTCCACCTCGGCCTCGCGGACGATCTCGATGGGCCAGGGGAGCCGAATGTGGATCCCTGGCGCCAGCTCGCGCGAGGCGGCGCCAAAGCGCTCGACGACACCGCGGGAGCCGTTCTCCACCGTCGCGGTGCAGAGCCACCCGAGGAAGCCGAGGGCCGCCACGGCGGCGCCCAGACCGATGCGGCGGTCCAGGGTCACTCTCCGCCCTCCTGCTGCTGCTCCGGCCGGGGGGCCGCCGAGCGGCCAATAGCCGGACCCATCAGCTCGAAGATCTGCCCGAGGGGGTGATCGGCAGGGAGGACAATCAGGGCGCCGCGGAGGGCGCTCTCGGCGATCTCCGCTGACCGCAGCCGCCAGTACAGGTCGGGGTTGAGCTGGATCGACTCGCTCTCGATGCGCTTCGCCTGGGCGGCGCCTTCGCCCCGGATCTTGAGGGACTCCTGCCGCGCGTCGGCGAGGATCCTGGACTCCTCCAGCTTGGCCTCCGTCTGGATCTGTGAGGCGCGCTCGTTGCCCTCGGAGCGGTACTGCGCGGCGAAGCCCTCTCGCGCCGCGCGCATGCTGCGCTCCACCGAGGCCTTGTTGTCTTCAGGGAAGGTGATGCGCTCCAGGCCCACGAACTCGATAGCCACGCCGTAGCCGTTCTCCCCGCAGCGCCGCGCCACCTCGTCGGTGACCATGCCCCGAATGACGTCAAGGTTGCGCTCCCTGCCGGGTTTGCCCACGAGGTCAGAGAACGGGCCGCGCTTGAGCACCTCGATGAGCGCCGATTGCAGCAGGTCGCCGATCCGGTCGTCCGCGCCCTGGCGGCTGCGGAGGCTCGTCAGGAACGTCCGCGGTTCGGCCACCCGCCAGGCGACGAAGGCGTCGAGCTCCACGTTCTTCTGGTCCAGCGTGAGGAACTCGGCCACGGGCGGGTCGAGCAGGTGGGTTCGGACATCGATGGGGAAGACGACGTCCGCGGGCGCGGGCCACTTGAAGTGCAGCCCAGGCTCTTCCACCAGCCGCTCGGGGTCGCCGAAGCGGGCGACTACGGCCACGCTTCCCTCGGGGACGGTGAACGTGCAGGCCCAGCCAGCCAAGCCGAGGGCTGCCGCGCCCAGCCAGAGCAGGGTGGAGCGGGCGGCGCCGAGCCGCCGGGGCGAGCGATCAGGGGTCGTTCGGGTCATGGTCAGCGCCTTGGGTTGAAGGACTCGTCGAGCACCGACGGGGGAGGCGGGTCGTTCGAGCCCACGACCGGGATGATCTCGATGTTCTCGCCAAGCGGGAGGACGAGGCGGCGGTCCCCGTCGGCGGGGGGGCGCATGGCTCGCTCGAAGGAATCGGTCAGCATGCTCTGCTCGGTGATGGCGGGGTGCTCCCCGTGGACCTCGACGAGGGCCCTGAAGGCCGCCGCCACGCCGCCGGCTGCCGCTTCCTCGGTGAGGCGCTCGGCGAGGGCCTCCGAGCGAACCCTCAGGGCCTCGGCGCGGGCCTGGCTGAGGCGCTCCACGCGGCTGACCTGGGCCTTCTTCTCGGCGGTGATCGCGTCCTCCATGGCGCTCGCCACGGCGCGGTAGGCGTCGTGCACCGCGGGGGGCGCGTGGACGTCGTGGAGGAAGACGCGGACGAGCTTGGCGCCAAGCCCGTTGCGGTCGAGGTCCTCGTTGAGGCGTCGCTCGACGTCCTGGATGAAGGGGCCGCTGTCACCGACGAGGACCTGGTCGGCGGTACGGGTGGCGATCGCGCGGCGCAGGGCATCCTGAGCGAGCATCGAAACGGCCTTCTCCGGAGCGCTCTGTCCGTAGCGCCACTGACGCGCGTTGACGACGCGATACTGGGCGCCGAATCGAACGCTGAGCAGCAGGCCGTCGCTCGTGAGAGTCTCGGACTCGGCCTCGAGCGCGGCGATCCGCCGGCGCTCTGCCATGAGGGCCAGGGCGTCGACCGTGCTGTCATCCACTGGCGCCCTGTCGATCCCGAATTCCACGCTCCGGATCAGGGACGTCGAGACCCGCGCCACGGTGTCCACGGGCCACGGGGCGTGCAGGATGAGGCCCGGAGCAGCGTGCTCCTGGGTCACCCGCCCGAAGCGCTCGATGAAGACGGTCTCGCCGGGCTCGACCGCCGTCAGGCCCGAGGACAGATAGAGCGCGGCGGCTGCCAGGGCGCCCGCGAGGCGGGCTGTCATGGAGGAGAGATCCAGGCCGATCGGCCGTCCGGCGCGCTGAATCCAGGTACCAAAGCGGGCAGCGACGCGAGTCTTCACCGCGGAGCGCAGCAGGAGCGCGGCGAGGATGACCCCTGAGACGGTGGAGACCACGCCGTGCTCCATGGCGCCGGGTGAGACGTCCATGTCCCGCGGGTCAAAGCCGAGCGCGGGATAGAGCGCGTTGACGACCGTCCCGAGGACTAGCGAGACCACGGCGATGCTCCCGAGGTACGACGCGAGCGCACGGATGCCGAGCAGGTCGCGCACGACGAGGATTGTGGCGACGTTGGTGGCCGGGCCAGCGAGCAGGAAGACCAGAGCGGCTCCCGGCTCTAACCCCTTGGCCATCATCGCCGCGGCGATCGGCGTCGAGGCGGTCGCGCAGACGTAGAGCGGGACCCCTGCGATGAGCATGGCCAGCATGGCGGTCCAGCCCGAGAACAGCGTCCCCTCGAAGAACCCCTCGGGGACAGCCACAACGATTGTGGCCGAGATGGCGAAGCCGACGATGAACCAGGGCGTGAGGTCATCGAGGAGCGTGCCGAAGGCATAGCGCATGGCACGCGCGAAGACGGTCCCACCCTCGGTTTCATCGTGGGAGTGGCCATGATCCCCGTGGCCATGATCCTCGTGGTCTGGGTCAGGGGCGGCCGCCGCGTCGTCCCCGCCGTGGCTGCAGCACGAGGCTGCTGCCGGCGCATCCGCCGCGACCCCAGGCTCGTCCTGCCCCGGGCCCTCGCCTCCGAAGATATTGACGGTGACCCCCGATGCGAAGGCCGTGATGAACGCCGCCAGCGGCCGGATGACGGTCATCAGCGGGTCCATCAGGGCCCAGGTGGCGCCGATGGAGTCCACGCCGGTCTCCGGCGTTGAGATCAAGAATGACGTCGTCGCCCCGCGGCTCGCTCCGGACCTGCGGAGCTGGGTCGCCGTGGGGATCACGGAGCACGAACAGAGCGGGATGGGAACGCCGATGAGCGCAGCGGTGGCCACCGAGCGCGTGTCGTCACCGCCGAGGCGGCGTGCGACCCATCGCGTGGGGACGAAGACCGCAAGGAAGCCCGCGATCGCGAAGCCGACGAGGAGGTACGGGCCAGACTCGGCCAGGACCATCCAGATCGCCTCGAACCACTCTGTGAGCATCTGCGTCATGGGTGCACCGGGGTACGGCGGTCAGATGCCCCCGTGAGCGTGAACCGCCCACATCAGGGTCACTCCGGCGATCAGCAGGCCGAGCTTCATCGGGCCGTCCTGCCGGCGGTGGAAGACCTCGGGGAGCAGCTCGCAAAGGCAGACGTAGAGGAAGGTCCCGGCGGCCAGGGAGGTGAGGATCGAGATACCCCCTCCGAGCAGCCCGGTGAGGGCGTCTCCGATCAGCAGCCCGAGGGGCGTGACAAGCGAGAAGGCCACCAGGAGCGCGATGAGTCGTCCCCGACTGATCTCGGTCATGGAGAAGACCGATGCGAGCGAGAAGGACTCGAACCCCTTGTGGGCGAGGATCGCGAGGAGCATGACGCCAGCGAGTTGTTCCTCGCCTTGGACGGCGGCAAGGGCGACGCCTGCGGTGAGCGAGTGCACGCTGAGCCCAACCAGGGCGGCCCACCCCACGGCGGCGTGGCGCTGGGCGTCGTCGTGGCCGTGGCCGTGGCCGTGGGTGGAGCCGGGGATCATCAGGGCCTCAACGAGGAAGACCCCGAGCACGCCGACGAGGACCCAGAGCCAGGGACCGACAGGTCCGTGCACATGCCCGGCATGGGCCTCGTGATCATGGTCGTGATCTCCAGCGCTCTCCCCAGCCTCTTCCGCGTACCCAGGGGAGCCTGGCCCGTGGTCGGGGACTCCGTCGCCGTCGTGGTCGTGGGTGAGATCCACGACCTGTTCGTGGACGTGCCCGTGGTCCGCATTCGCTTCCTGCCCAATCACAGGTAAGAGGTGCAGGAAGACCGCGCCGAGGAAGATCCCGGTGGAGAAGGCGAGCGCCGCGTGATGACCCCGATCCTTCCACTTGAGGAAGAGGGGAGCGAGGCCGCCCACGAGGCCAACGGCGAAGATGGCGAGTGCCTGGAGCATGGAGGGATCAGGTGCCGCGGCGAAGGACGACCGTCTTGATGGTCGAGATCAAGATCGAGAGGTCGAACAGGACGCTGTAGTTCTTGATGTAGAACAGATCGTATTGGAGCTTGTGGAGCGCGTCTTCTTCCGTGTTTCCATACGGGTAGTTCGTCTGGGCCCAACCCGTGACCCCAGGCTTCACGATGTGGCGCAACCGGAAGTACGGGATCCGCGCGGCCAGTTGATCGACGAAGTGCTGCCGCTCCGGGCGGGGGCCGACCAGAGACATCGAGCCGGATAGGACGTTGAAGAGCTGGGGGAGCTCGTCGAGGCGCGTCTTGCGCATGAAGCCCCCGAAGCGCGTGATGCGGGGGTCGTCCTCGGAGGCCCACACCGGCCCGCTCAGCTTCTCTGCGTCGGCGCGCATGGAGCGGAACTTCATGAGAACGAACGGGCGTCCGTCCTGGCCCACGCGCTCCTGGGTGAAGAGGATTGGCCCGGGAGAGGTCAGGCGCACGACGATGGCGACGATGGCCATCACCCACCAGAGCAGCAGCAGCATCACGGCCGCGACGACGACATCGTTGATGCGCTTGAGGAGCGCAGCGAAGGGGTGACGGCGGAAGCCCTCGTTGAAGATCAGGTAGGAGGGGCGCATGGCCGCGACGGCGATCCGCCCCGTGACCTGTTCATAGACCTCCTCTCGCTCGCGGACCTCGACGCCTGCGAGGCGTGCACGGAGCAGGTCCTCGATCGGCAGGGTCAGGCGGCGGTCCTCGAGGGCGACCACGATCATCTCGATGCGGAGCTTCTTGAGGAGCTCCGGGAGGGTCTCCTCGCCAGGCGCGCGCGCGCTGGCGGCGTCCGAGAGGCTCTGCTCGTGGCTGAGGATGTCGACCCCGTGAAACACGAGGGACCTCGAAGCCTCGGAGGCTTTGTCCTCGGAGGCCGTGATGGGGGACTCCAGCTGGTCTGCTCGGCGCCTCCGGGAGGGGGACTCCGGTTCGGGGACCAGGCCCACCACTCTGAAGCCGGCCTCGGGGTGGGCGAGGACCTGGTTTGCGAGGGCGTGCGCAGGACCCTTCGAGCCAAGGATCAGCATCCTGACGTCGAGGTCGGCGCGACGGACGAAGGCGTGGTAGGCGAAGCGCTCGAGGTAGAGCAGCCCGAAGCCCGCAGCGCTCGTGGCGATCAGCACCTGGATCTTCTGCGAAAGGGCCAGGCCGGGGAAGGTGTAGACCACGTCGGCGCCGAGCAGGTGGCTGACGATCACCAGCGCCGTGGACAGCGCGATACCGATGCCCGCGGACTCCACAAACCTGGAGGCGCGCTCATAGCGCGAGGCCGAGATCTGGAACTCGTAGAGTCGGTTGATCCCGATGGAGAGCAGGTAGGTGAGCGTGACGAGCCCGGCAGAGAAGGCCGCGCGATAGGCGGCGTCCTTGGGGAGGAGGCTCTCTCGGGTCAGCGCCTGCGCCACCGCTCGGTCCCTCGGCCCGCTGCTGGCCGGATCGGTCAGCAGGTCCCACAGGTGCTGAGTCATTCCCGCCGTCATGACGGCGTAGAGCAGCAGCGCCTCCACGGTGACGAGGAGGAACGTGCGGACGGGGAAGTAGTGCTGTAGTACGCGCAGCATCGGGGGAAGGCGAGTGACCTATGCCTCCTTCATCGGCCTCGCGGACCGCGAGCGATGAGCCGAAGGGGGCTCCGTTGGTGGGAGAAGATTATTCTCAACCGACCTCCAGCGCAGTCACCCGTGCAGGAAAGCCGGTGAGGGGCGGGGCTATCCACCCAGGCGGGCGTGACGGTTGGCTCACTCGCCAGCCTCTTCCGCCGGCGCCCCTGCCGCACGCGCCCCTGCCGCACGCGCCCCTGCCGCACGCGCCCTTGCCGCAGGCGCCCTTGCCGAAGGCGGAGGGAGCCGCGGGGTGAAGCGGAGGAGCTCGGGGGGGGCCGCGGAGGGCACGCGGTGCACCGCAGCCAGAGGTGACCGATCCGCAGGGCGGCGCAGCCTCCCCCGCCGACGGGTCATTCCTGGCCGGGCTTCAGCCCTAGCGCCCCCCTTCGTCCAGCCCGTTCAGGATGTCCCTCAGCTCCTTCAGGGTCTCGGGGCTCAGGGTGCCACCCTCCTCGGTGGGCGCCATCAGCTCGCGCGCTCGCTGCAGCTCGGTGGACCGGGGCTTGGCCGGCGCACCGGCGATCCGCTCTCCTACGGCGTCACGGTCCTCGAAGGTGGCCTCGTACTCCGGGATCTGGTCCGGGCTCTGGTCCCGCTTCGCGAGGACATCCTCGATGGCCGCCTGGAGCTGGAGGTCCTCGGCGAAGTCACCCATGGGGAGGGCGCTGCCACGGAGGTCCTGGAAGCGGCGACGGACGTCAATCCGCAGCAGGAAGCGAACGTCCTCGTCCGAGAGTGACGTGTCCAGGGAGCCGTAGAGGTCGTCGAACCCAGGGTAGAGCTCAGGGTTGTCAAAGTCGCAGAACGCGAGCTCGCCCATGGTCTCCGGGTCCTCGTCGAAGCGCTCCTGAACCCACTCGCGCAGTGCGCGCGTGTCCTGAACACGGCGCATCTCGAGCAGGCGCCAGGACTCCCGGCGACGGGGCTCGACCTCCAGGTCCGGGGACACGCCGCCGGCGGACAGGATGTTCCCCTCCTCGTCGAGCTCCCTGTGGATCGAGCGGCCCAGGGGCAGCAGGTAGCGTTCGATGGTCAGCTTGATCCGGGGCGCGTAGTCGAACTCCCCGTCCTCGTCGAAGTCCCGTGTGATCGGCTCCCAGTTGTCGCGTCGACCGTTGCGGTTCTCATCGCCGTACTCGTCATCGCGCTCGGGCGCGAGCGGGATCAAGGATTGAACCGAGCCCTTCCCGAAGGAGCGCTGGCCCACGAGCGTCGCCCGCCCGAGGTCCTGGAGGGCGCCGGAGACGATCTCCGAGGCCGAGGCGGAGAAGCGGTTGATCAGGACCGCCACCGGGATGTCCTCGGGGACGATCGCGGGCATCCTGGTCTGGAACACCTTGGCGTCCCGGAAGCGGCTCTCGGTCTTCACCACCGTTTGCTTCTCCGGGAGGAAGAGGTCTGCGACCTCGCGAGCCTGGGTCAGGAGCCCTCCGGTGTTGTTCCGAAGGTCAAGGATGACGCCGTTGAGCTCCTCCTTGCCGGATTCGCGGGTCAGCTTGCGGATCGCCTCGTAGACGTCCTTGGCCGCGTTACGGCTGAAGGTCTGAAGCTCGACGAGCCCGATGTCGCCAGGGAGCAGCTGGCTGTGAACGGAGGGGATGCTGATCTGAGCGCGCTCCACCGTGACCTTCATCGCCTCGGTGGGGCGATCGATCAGCCCCGCGTCCATGCCACGACGCCAGATGAAGAGCTCTGCGTCGGTCCCGGGCTTGCCCTTGAGCCGCTTGATGACCTCCTCTGTGGGCTCGCCCACCGTGGGCCAATCGCCGATGCGGACGATCTTGTCGTCGGTCCCGAGCCCCGCGCGGTACGCGGGTCCCGAGTAGATGGGCCGGGTGATGGTGAACAGCCCGTCGTCCGGATCGTTCTGAACGTACGCGCCGATGCCGCCGTACTCCGCCTCGAGGTCCTGCTCGAACTTCTCGTAGGACTCCGAAGAGAAGTAGGACGAGTGTCGGTCCAAGCGCTTGAGCATGCCCTGCATGGCGGCCTCGAGTAAGGCCTCACGATCCACCTTGTCGCCCTCGAGGTGGAGCTCCTGGATCAGGGCGATCAGCCGCTCGATCCGAGCGAGGTCGTTGGGCAGATTCCCGCCGAGGCGGCGGTTGCCCTCGTCCCGGCGCATGCGGCGGAGGCGGGACTCGTAGAAGCGGTCCTGGCGCAGCTGCTCAAGATAGGCACGGGAGAGCCGCCCTGACTCGCCGGGGAGCTGCGACAGCCTCGCGAGCTCGTCCTCGACGCCGTCGACCTCCTCGACCGCGCCGATCTCGGCGAACCCGAGGGCGCCTGCTGCGCGGAGGTTGGGGTCGGAGCTCTCCAGGAAGGAGCCGAGGACTCTGCGGGCGGAGGCGATCTGTGAGCCGCGTCCCAGCCGGGTCGCGGCGATCGCGCACGCCACTCGGAGCTCGATCGAGCCCTTGCCGCCGGCGCGTTGAAGGACCTTCTCTGCGGCTTCGACCTTGGCATCGCGGTCGGAGATCTCGGGCGCGATGGCCCCCAGGAGATCAGCCGCGGCCCGGGCGAGGTCCTGATCTTGGGCGTCGAGGGCCCCCGTGGCGGCGTTGGCGAGGAGACCGTGGTCCACGTCATCCCCGTCGAGGCGCAGGGTGACCATGAACAGCAGGCGCCGCGGGTCCTCCTCGCCGGCACGCAGGCGCGCGTCCAGCTTTGCGTCCATTGCGGCGCCAAGTTCCTCGTCCAGAAGGCCCCCGACCCTGGCGGCCTCGCGCCAGATGGCGCTCGCGTCCATGCTGCGGATGGCCTCCAGCCGATCGTCCAGGATCAGGTCCACCTCGTCCTGACGGGCCGTCGGACCCGCGGCGAGCGCGGAGGCCGTCATCGGCTGGGAGGCGGGCCCCAGGAGGGCAGGGAGGCAGAGGAGGGCGCTGAGGAGCATGCGGAGATGGAGTTGAGGGAGGCCCCGTGCGAAAAAAACCAGGCGGCCAGTGAGAACGCTCGTTCCAGTATCGTCGTTCGGGATGTGCCAGCGCGAGCGATAGACGCCCGCGCGGCCCCGACTCTACGATTCCCAGGCCGTGCAATTGGCGCGGGGGACGCCTCGAGACGTAAATCAAACCACCGAGAACGGTCATGGACGAGCAAGACAGCAGGGCAGACGGCGCCGCCGCGGGGGCGGGCCCGGGCAGCTTGTCGCATATCGCGGCGGGGCCCGATGGCGCGCGGGCGAGGATGGTCGATGTCTCGGGTAAGGCTGCGACGGAGCGCCGCGCTCTCGCACGAGCCTCCGTGGAGTTTCCCCCCGGGCTGCTCGAGGTGGTCATGGCGGGTGGAGGGCCCAAGGGCCCGATCGAGGAGGTGGCACGGGTGGCAGGGGTCATGGCAGCGAAGCGCACGGGGGACCTGATCCCCATGTGTCATCCCCTGGGGCTGGACGTCGTCGACATCCAGTTCGCAGCGGTCGGGCCCGACAGCCTCGCCGTCACCTGTGAGGCCCGCTGTACCGGGCCCACAGGGGTTGAGATGGAGGCGATGGTGGGAGCCTCCATCGCCGCTCTGACCGTCTACGACATGACCAAGGGGGCCTCCAAGGCCATCTCCGTGGGGGCGGTCGAGCTCCTCGAGAAGTCCGGGGGGAAGAGCGGGCGCTGGGTCCGCGAGGAGGGGTGAGGTGCCCCGCGGAGGGGCGGCTCAGTGGCCGTCCTGCTCCGCCGGGTGGCCCTCGGGGGGGGGCGAGCTGCGATTGCTCGTGGCCAGGGGGCAGATCCGCGCTGCGGGGGGCGCTATGGTGGGGTGGGACAGCCGCGATCGCGGCGGTCGACGTCGGTCGCCCTGTCTTCGCGAGCACCTACCCGCCGCCAGTCAACAACCCGAGGGCCCTCGAAGCGGCCCCCGAGATCACATGGATCTGAAACTCATCCGCAACCTCGTCCGCATCATGGAGCGAGGCGAGGTCGACGAACTCGAGATCGAGGACGACAAGGCCGGCCTCCGAGTGCACCTCCGCCGCGGCCCCTCTGGGAGCTACGCCCAGCCTTCGGTCATGATGATGCCCGGGGCGACGGCGCCTGGCCCGGCTCCGTCCGGGGGCACCGGGCTCCCGTCCGGGAGCGGCGAAGGGACGTCCACCGAGGCGCCAGCGCGCGCCGCAGGGATGGAGGAGGTGACGTCGCCGATGATCGGGACGTTCTACGCCTCGCCGTCCCCCGACACCGACCCGTTCACCGCTGTGGGGGACCGCATCGGAGATGAGAGCGTCGTCTGCATCATCGAGGCCATGAAGGTGATGAACGAGATCAAGGCCGAGTGCTCCGGTGAGATCGTCGAGATCCTCGTCGAGAACGGCGAGCCTGTGGAATACGGACAGCCCCTCTTCCTCGTCAAGACGCGCTGATGTTCCGGAGAATCCTCGTCGCGAACCGCGGTGAGATCGCGCAGCGCATCATCCGTGCGTGCCGCGAGCTCAGCATCGAAACGGTCGCGGTTTACAGCCAAGCGGACGCTGACTCACTCCATCTTCGGATGGCGGATGAGACCATCTGCATTGGCCCGGCCGCCAGCGGCGCGAGCTACCTGGATATCCCTTCCATTATCTCCGCGGCGGAGATCGCGGATGTGGAAGCGATCCACCCTGGCTATGGCTTCTTGGCCGAGAACGCGCACTTCGCCGAGGTGTGTCGGTCCTGCAAGATTGAGTTCATCGGGCCGGACTCAAAGACGATCGAGGACCTCGGCAACAAGGCCCGAGCCCGTGAGATGGCGATGGCGGCGAAGGTCCCGGTCGTCCCCGGCTCGGACGGGCCCGTGCGCGATGAGGCCACGGCGGCCAAGGTCGCCCAGGAGATCGGCTACCCGGTCATGATCAAGGCGTCGTCGGGCGGCGGCGGGCGCGGGATGCGCGTCGCGAGCAACGAGCCGAGCCTCCTACACGGGATGCGCGCTGCCCAGGCCGAGGCCAAGGCGGCCTTCGGCGATGACACCGTCTACCTCGAGAAGTTCGTGGAGAAGGGGCGGCACGTGGAGATCCAGATCCTCGGCGACCGCCAGGGCAACGTGATCCATCTGGGGGAGCGGGACTGCTCCGTGCAGCGCCGCCACCAGAAGCTGATCGAGGAGTCACCCTCACCGATCCTCTCGCCGAAGCAGCGTAAGGAGATGTGCGCGGCAGCCGTTCGGCTGGCCAAGTCCTCGGGCTACCACAACGCAGGGACGGTCGAGTTCCTCGTCGACGGGGACGGGAACTTCTACTTCATCGAGGTCAACGCGCGGATCCAGGTGGAGCACACGGTGACCGAGCTCGTGACCGGCGTCGATCTCATTCAGGAACAGCTTCGCGTGGCGTCAGGGGAGACCCTCCGCTACCGCCAGAAGGACATCCAGGTGCGTGGCCACGCCATCGAGTGCCGCATCAACGCCGAGGATCCCGCAATGGACTTCCAGCCCCAGCCGGGGCTGATCACCAGTTTTGTGCCTCCGGGTGGGCCGGCGGTCAGGATCGACAGTCATTGCTACAGCGGATACCGGATTCCGCCGAACTACGACTCCATGATCGGCAAGCTCATCGTCCACCGCCCCACGCGCGAGGAAGCGATCCGCACCATGATGCGTGCGCTCGATGAATTTGTGATCGAAGGCCCCAAGACGACGATCCCGCTCCAGCGCGAGGTGCTGGAGCAGGGGGAGTTCCAGAAGGCCGAGCATGACACGAAGTTCCTTGAGCGCTTCCTGAGCGCCGCGGCGCCCCGGCCCTCCGGCCCGGCCTCCGGGGTCGCCGAGAACCGGACCTGACTCCGGGAAAGCAATTCCACCCCCAGTGATGATCCCCTCCCCGCTTCGTCTCCCCCTGCTCTCCGCGGTCCTCGCGGCGGGTCTGAGCGGGTGCTTTCTCGACACCCAGAAGTACCCGGGGATGTTGACCCCGCAGAGCAATCCTCTGCCTGAGGGGGCCAAGTCGTCCTTCCGGCGCGGCTCCGAAGAGGCCTTCGTGATTCGCCACTCGGACCCGGTGCGGGTGCGGCTCGCAGAGACGAATTCAGTCTACGACCTCTCCTTCTACGAGAAGCGGACGCTGATCCCTGCGGGCTCGTGGGTCTTCGCTGGTCCCGAGGGCTACGCCGAGGTTCTGCTTCCCGGCGACACCCAGGTGGCGCTTCACGGACGGGGCACCGGCGTCGTTGGTTCAGAGAGCCGGCGGGAGCCGGTCTTCACCCTGCTGGACGTGACCGATGCCTCGGTGAGCTTCGGGGAGTCCGGCCAGGTGGAGCTCCCCGGGGGAGCGATCCTTGAGGGCTCGTCCGGACCGTTCTGGGTCGAGAGCATTCATAACCGCCTCATCCGGGTGCGGAATCGCTCCAACCAGGTCGGTCGCGTGGACTACCGCGACGAGGTCATTCGCCTCGAGCCGAGCGAGACCGTCGAGCTTGCGCTCCTCAGCGACTTCTCGAACCCCTTTGAGCTGGACCCCTCGACCCGCGCCGTGGAGTCGCCCGTGGGGCGGATCGCGCTGCGCGGCCAGGTCGAGGTGCTCTCCTCGGGCTCGGGGACCGTCCTGCGTGCGACGGGCACCAGCGAGGTCGAGAGTCTCGGCCTTCGACTGGAGCTCGAGCCGGGTGACGAGGTCCGCCTCGAGTCCCTCGGACCCGCCGGTATCGACCGGTAGCGAAGAGCGTGGAACTCCAACCTCACCCGCGCCGCCAGCCCTCGCCTCGGCCGTCCTCCATCGGGCGCTTCACCGCCCACACTCAGCACATGAAGCGAATCCTCATCACCGGCGGCGCCGGCTTTCTCGGCAGCCATCTCTGCGAGCGTTTTCTCGCGGAGGGCTACGCCGTGATCTGCATGGACAACCTGATCACAGGCTCGCTCGACAACATCGAGCACCTGTTCGGGAAGGACGAGTTCCTGTTCATGCGCCAGGACGTGACGGAGTTCCTCCATGTTCCGGGGCGGCTCGACGCCGTCCTGCACTTCGCCTCGCCCGCGAGCCCCATCGACTACCTCGAGCTTCCCATCCAGACGCTGAAGGTCGGCTCGCTGGGGACCCACAAGGCCCTCGGGCTCGCTCGTGAGAAGGGGGCCCGCTTCCTCCTCGCTTCCACCTCTGAGTGTTACGGCGACCCGGAGGAACATCCTCAGAAGGAGTCCTACTGGGGGAACGTGAACCCGGTCGGTCCGCGTGGCGTCTATGACGAGGCCAAGCGCTTCGCGGAGGCCATGACCATGGCCTACCACCGCTACCACGGGGTCGAGACGCGCATCATCCGTATCTTCAACACCTACGGCCCGCGCATGCGGCTGAACGACGGGCGAGCCCTGCCGGCGTTCATGTCCCAGGCCCTCGAGGGGCGGCCGATCACGGTCTTTGGGGACGGTTCGCAGACTCGCTCGTTCTGCTACGTGGACGATCTCGTGGAGGGGATTTGGCGCCTCTTGAACTCCGATGAGCCGGAGCCCACGAACATCGGGAACCCCGCGGAGATGACGATCCTCGAGTTTGCTCAGAAGGTCGTGGAGCTCACGGGTTCGGCCTCGGAGATCTCCTTCCGCGACCTCCCCGAGGACGACCCCAAGGTCCGCCAGCCGGACATCACCAAGGCGCGGAGGGTCCTCGGTTGGGAACCGACCGTGGACCTCGACACCGGGCTCCGGCGCACGCTGAACTACTTCCGGACGAAGGTCGGGGCTCAGGCGTCGACGACCGGCGCCTAGGCGCCAGAGCCAAGACATGTGTGGAATCGTTGGCGCCTACGTGGCAAATGGGGACGTGGTCCCGGGGCTGGTCCAGGGGCTCTCGGTCCTCGAGTATCGCGGCTACGACAGCGCCGGCATCGCGGCGGTGGTCGACGGAGAGCTGCGCGTCCGCAAGCGGCGCGGTCGGCTCTCGAACCTTGAGGAGGCCCTCGAGGACGGGGGGCTGAGCGGCGGGCTCGCGGGGATCGGGCACACCCGCTGGGCGACCCACGGGGTCCCCAGTGACGTCAACTCTCACCCGCATCAGGGCGCGTCGGGGCGGGTCGCGGTGGTCCACAACGGCATCATCGAGAACTACGCGCTGCTCAAGCGCGAGCTCCTCGAGGGCGGCGAGTCCTTCCTTTCCGAGACCGACACGGAGGTCCTCGCCCGGCTCATTGACCAGACCTGGGCCGAGGAGGGCACGGATCAAGCCGCCCTGATGCGCGCCATGCGGCGGGCCCTCGGGAGGGTTTCCGGTTACTTCGCCATTGCTGTACTCGCGGCCACCGACGACGGGACCTGCCTCCTGGCCATGCGGCAGGGGCC
>Ga0102815_10001407_pt1 | contig 15103 bp, 11 predicted proteins | sample ColrivemetaGS759_FD_79113 | JGI IMG/M metagenome (GOLD analysis project Ga0102815, IMG submission 79113) | Estuarine microbial communities from the Columbia River estuary - Ebb tide ETM metaG S.759 | ecosystem: Environmental > Aquatic > Marine > Intertidal zone > Estuary | place: USA: Columbia...
AACAGGTGTGTCGCTGGCGGGCACGAAAGCCACGCTGTCAGCTGCCAGCAGGTTACTTGCCAGGTTCTTCTGTAAAGCCATAAAACCCAGATGCGAGTCGCCGCTGGAGGTCAGCTGGCAACGTCCGGCCAGACTACACGCCAGCGCGCCGAAGTTGTCGTTCAGTATCAGGACGCGGCTTTGGGCAGTCAGCCCTTGCCCATGCAAGTGACTGAGCAGGTACTCATCCGCCGCATCAAACGCCTGCAGCAGTTCGTTGGGCTGTTCCGGCTGGCGCAACAACTCGAGTTGGGTGAATGCGTTAGTGAAAAGCGCCATGCGACCGGCCATCCTGTTTGCGGGACGGCAGTATGCCGCGTGCAGACGGCAAGATCATCTGAAGTATTGTGTGGAGGCAGCTAAGTGCTGTCGATTGCTGCCGCTCTTTAAACCGGTTAACTCCTGGTTAACCTCCAGCTCGAAGTGATAATCACCAGCACGCTGCGCATACAGTTGCGGCAGGTAATAGTTGAGCATGCTGACTTCTTCAACCTGATGGCGTTCCCACTCGCGCAGCATGTCTTCGGTGAACACTGTATGCCGCAGCAAGTAGTTGAACGCAGGACCGACGACTGGCCACTCGACGCCGATCAGGCTCTCTACCCGGTAATGGCTACCGGTGGTGGTGGCGTTGAATAGGTGACGTATTTCGCCCATCTGTACGCCGGCGACTTCCGGGCGAACGATAAGGCCCTGCGCCGAGATGCTGATAACGCGGCCTGCACCTTCGCTGTCATGGGGGCCGAACCATTCGCGGCGCGCGACCAGTGAGCCTTCGCCCATGCCTGGCGAGCCATCGTTGGCAGCTTCTACGACCCATAGCTGGCCATGTTCGGTCAGGTGGAAGATATGGTAAAGCGGGTGGGTGGTGCCGTTGATCTCGATGGTCGAGATGGGCAGCACGCGATACCACCAGGCGAGCATTTCCGGCGTGATGCTTTGCAGTGGCAGATGGTCGATCTCCAGCTGGATCTGGCCATTGGGCAATGTCTGGTGGGAGAAGTGCGCCTTGCCGAAATCTGCGACCTGCCAAGGCAAATCTCGCGGGGCATCGTGTTGCCATGTAGGGCGCATGGCTGACAAAGCGCTGAGCAGAATGAGTGCGCAAATTCCGATTAGGATCAGCTTGCGTAGGTGTCGTGCTGGTTTTCCTGTGGGCATGTGTTTTCTTGAGTCCGTTTCAGCGAGTCGCTGGGGATTTTATGATATTCGCCTGCCACCCGAGATGTTTGGTGCAGGTCTTAAGTCTATGCACCTCCTAGTCCGATGTGGAGCTGTTGTTTATGTGGTGAGGGTGCGCTTTCAGCCGAACTGAATATTTCTCAGCTTAATAACGGGCAACAACTTCGTGGTTATTTTTGAGGAGAACAGCATGTACATGGGTATCGGGAAAACAGGGGTTTTTGTTTTTGCCACCGGTAGCGCTTTGGCAGCGCAACCGCCGACGCCCATGCAGACCCGCTCTGCCATCCCGGTATCCGGATCTGGGTATCGAGGGTGATGGCGGTGTATGGGATTACACTACCGGGGAGTTCCAGTCACAGATATGGAACGAAACCGATCACGCCTATGTGTTGGGCTGGTATGCAGGTTTTGGTCAGGTGCTAAAATCGCTGGATACCAGACATGACGGCAGCAAGTACGACATCTTCAATCACAAGGGCGATGTCTATCTGGGTGGCCTGCTGGCCGAAGGAGAGAGCAGTCGGGGCCGCTGGTATGCCAACAGCGGCGCGCGTATGTACAGCAAAAGTGACGACCTGAACCCCGACCATAAAGATGACTTTACTGTCGCTGATCTGCGACTGGCCAATCGCTTTTTGCCTGTGGCAGAAAATCTCTATCCGGTGGTTGAGGTGACCTACCTTGGCGATTTTTCCGGCATCAACCAGGCATCGCTGATACCGGAGTTGCTGTATGCGCCCAACGATACAGTCAACCTGAAAACCGGACTTACCTTCGGGGCCGGTGATGGCAACCAGTTTGGCGGGCAGGCAGAGGTCGACTTTTATTTTTGATGGAGGGGCTGCTGACGGCGCTGGAATCGGGGAAATGGGTCCCCGTCAATGGCGGTTTTCATGCAGGCGCGACAGTTGACGCTCAAGCAGCGCCGGGTAAGGGTCGAGCAGGCGCTCAACACAACTGGCACCCGGCGGGCTGGCGATTGAGCGAATGCGGGCGCGTTGGCATATCAGCGCGTCTTCCGCCACGGCGCCCTCCACCAGTAACAGGTTGCGGCTGTGCTGGCACAAGGCCAGTGCATTGTGTGCAGTTTCACTGAGCAGCAGGTCTGCCTGGTTCAGTTGCGACAGGTTCTCACCTATGGTCAGACCAAACTGCAATTGCAAGGTGATGCCGCTGTCGGCAACCTCGATCTGCAAGGCGTGACCGAGTGCGCGCATCAGTTCACCACAGCACATGGCGTGGGTCAGATAGTCTTCGCCGCTGCGCAGGTTGTCGAAAGCTATAAGGCTGCCGCCATCATTGAGTGTATGCAGAGTGCCCTCGTAGAGGCTGGCTGCCTGCTTGAGGCAGTCGCGATAACGTTTTAACAAATCGATCCGGCGGGCGAGTGGCAGGCGTTGCAGTTGATCCTGTGCACCTAGCTGGATAGCCAGCAGGGCGCTGCGGGTTGCCGCTCTGGGGACGACTCTTGGTGCCATGGCTTCTGCTTCGGCACGCAGATCGGAAAACGGATCCTCTTCCTGCGCGGGGTACAGGTGGCTGCCGTCAGGTTCGTCGTCATCTTCCAGACTGTCAAAACGGTCATCGTGCAGGTTGCGGGTCTTGAAAGTTGGTTCGTCATCATCCTCGTCGAACCCGGCATCATGCTCGTCATCATCTGCTGTGAAGTTATTGTCGGCATGCAGTTCAGGCTCTTCGGCAGGCTCAACCAGCAGGTTCTGCAAATGTCGCGCTATATCGCCAATTTCATCCTGGCGCCCGGCACCCGGCGCAGGATCATCGGGGTCACGTAGCCAGACACGCAATTGCAGCAACGGTGTGGAGAGGTTTCGGCCCAGGCGCAGGCTCAGGTAGAGCGAGAGCATCAGTAGTATCCCGCCCAGCAATCCCATGCTTTGCAGGCTGATGTTCATAGGCTTGTTGAACTGTTGCATATCCAGGCTGATGCGCAGATTGCCGGCGATCACTTCCTGAAAGGTGATCGGTCTGGTGAACAGACCATCGGTCTCGCCAAGAAAGTCGCGCTTTGGACGTGAGCCGGCCTCGGCCAGAATGCGGTTGTCCACGCTGTAGATAGCGGCATGGGCGACCAGCGGATTCTTTTCAAGGTTGCTCAGCAGGACGTTAAGGCTAAGGGTGTCATTGGCAACCAGCAGTTCGGTTGCCGAGGCTGCAGTCTGAGTGACCAGGCTTTGGCCAATGGCTTGAGCCTGTTGTTGCATGGCGTTATTGAATTGCATGCCCATCACCCAGGCGCAGATGAGCAGGGCGAGACTGACCAGTAGCAGGCTGTGGCTGGCGATGCGCAGGGTCAGCGGAATACGCCGGTAGCGCACTGCGTTGAACAGCAGCAGAAAGAGATTGTCGGGTTTTACGGATTTGGGCCGGGTCACGGGGCGCGGCTCTTCTCTGAAGAAACAGGCGCGCAGTATAGCTGTAGGCGTTTAGCCGGCAAAGCGCCGCGAGTGCCAGCAGCGAACTGATTATGGGTAGAATGACGGCCTGCACTATGAGGGGAATCAACCTTGCGTGAAATCGTCCTGATCAACATCACCGGTGAAGACCGACCGGGTTTGACTGCCGCCATTACCGGAGTACTGGCACAGGGTGGGGTTAATATTCTGGATATCGGCCAGGCGGTCATTCATGACACCCTGTCGTTCGGCATTCTGGTGGAAATTCCGGATAACCAGACAGCCTCTTCGGTACTGAAAGATGTGCTGTTTACCGCCTACAAGCTGGACCAGCAGGTACGTTTTACCCCGGTCTCGGAAGAGGATTACCAGCAGTGGGTGGGCGGTCAGGGCAAGCCGCGCTACATCGTGACATTGTTGACGCGCAAGGTGACGGCGGAGCAATTGCGCCGTGTCAGCAGCATTACGGAGCGTTACGGTCTGAATATTGACCAGATCGATCGACTTTCCGGGCGCATGCCGCTTGATACGCCTGAAGAGTGCGGTAAAGGCTGTATCGAGTTTTCCGTGCGCGGTGAGCCCGAGGATGCCGCAGCATTGCGCACCGAGTTTCTCGGTGTGGCGCAGGAATTGAATGTTGATATTGCCTTCCAGCGTGACTCGCTGTTCCGTCGCAACCGACGCCTGGCGGTCTTTGATATGGATTCGACGCTGATCCAGGCCGAAGTGATTGACGAGCTGGCGAAGGCCGCGGGTGTAGGCGAGAAGGTTGCTGCCATCACTGAACGGGCGATGCATGGGGAGCTGGATTTTCGGGCCAGTTTCAAGGAGCGCCTGGCGTTGTTGAAGGGGCTTCCGGAGTCGGTTCTGGAGGAGGTTGGTGCTTCGCTGCAGCTAACCGAGGGTGCCGAAACCCTGTTTGCCGAGCTCAAGCGGCTGGGTTACAAGACGGCCATTCTTTCAGGGGGCTTCAGTTATTTTGCTCGTCAGCTTCAGCAAAAGCTGGGCATCGATTATGTGTATGCCAACGAACTGCAAATAGTCGATGGCAAGCTGACCGGTGTTGCAGTAGAGCCGATTGTTGACGCGCAGCGGAAGGCCGACCTGTTACAGGAACTGGCTGCAAAAGAAGGTCTGCGACTCGAACAGACTATTGCCGTGGGTGATGGTGCGAATGATCTGCCAATGCTGGGGCAGGCGGGCCTCGGGGTGGCGTTCCGGGCCAAACCGCTGGTCAAACAGTCAGCCAAGCAGGCCATTTCTACCCTGGGGCTGGATGGTATTCTCTATCTGCTGGGCTTTCGTGACCGCGAAGGTCAGGACTGATGGCCAATGCGGGGTTTTACTCGTCGCCGGAAGAGAACTCGTAATTCATTGTCGGGCTGGGGCCTTGCAGGAAGTAACCCTGAATATAGTTAACCCCGGTCTGCCAAAGAGCAGCCATGGTTGCGGCCGTCTCGACCAGAGGCACGATGGTCAGCTTGGTTTGTGCGTGCAGGCTGTTCAGCAACACTTTCAACGCTTCCAGACTTTCCGGGTTAGCCAGATCCTGGGTATAGGAGCCGTCAACTTTCACAAAGTCGACGCTAAGATGCTTGAGCGTGTTGAAGGGGTTGGCGGCGCAGCCGAACTGACTTAGGGAAACCTTGCAGTGCAGTTCTGCCAGTCCTTGGGTAAGCGCTTTGGCTTGCTTGAGGTACTGGATGGCATCCTGCTCGCTGAACTGGAAAATCAGCGCATCGGCTGGCAGGCGCGCGGCCTTGAGTGCAAGATTTAACCAGGGAAGCAATGTCTGGTCTTGCAGGCTGGCGCTTGAAAGCTGTATGAACAAGTTGGTTTTATGTCCCTTGCTGCGGTGCTCCGTGAGCATCTTGATCGAGCTGAGCACAACCCAACGATCAATTTTTGCACTCAGTCCTTCCTCGTTTGCAGCCGCAAGGAACTCGTTTGGAGGGACTTCTGTTCCTTGTGGGTTCAACATGCGCACCAGTACTTCGTACTGCTCGTTACTGTCGCCATGCAGGCTGACGACGGGCTGGAAAAGCAGGCGGAACTGATTGTTCTCCATGGCGTGCTGAATCATGGCAAGCATGTCGCCACGACTGGCGGCAGCCTCCAGTTCATCGGCGGGATTGAACAGCTTCAGCGCGTTGCCATCTTTCAGGTCGTCGGCACAGCGATGGGCGCGGTCAATCACATCCTGTGAACGGGTGGTCTGCTCATCCAGCGCAGCAACCCCTATGGAAAGGGTGATCTGCACCGTGCGTCCATCGGCATCAAACAGGTGAGTTTCAGCTGTTTTGAGCAGCGCCTTGAGCGCGGCTTCTGTCTGGTCGGGGGACTGGTCGGGAATCAGCGCAGTAAATGCATCATCGGAAAAACGAGCCAGCTGGACCTGTTCCGGAAAGTGCTCGCGGAGCATTTTGGCCAGATCAGCGAGCAGCAGATCCATGCCAGCAATACCGATGCTGGCGAGCAGGGTGGATTGTCGGTCAACCCGCATGAACGCCAGACTGGCTGCCTTGCCTGCATGAACCGAACGATCAAGCGCCTTGTCCATGAGTTCAACGAAATGGTGTCGGTTGAATAATCCGGTCACCAGGTCCTGATTGGACGCGGGTGACGTCTGGTTGCTGGTTTCGCGCCGGATGACTACCTGGATGCACGGTTCGCTATCATAAGTTGCCGGAGAAAAGCTCATGCGCGCAGCGAATGTGTTGCCATTTGCGGACATGCCTTGGAAGGCCAGGTCGCTGGCTTCATTCTCGTCACGGTAATTTTTCATGAAATCTTTGAATGCTGCCTGATCATTGCCAGAGACCAGATCGATCATTGGAATGCCGGCAAGCTCATCCGCGTCTTCGTATTCGAATAACGCCAGATAACTTCGATTGGCATAGATGTGCATGCCGTCGTGTACGTAAGCGATTGAGTCAATAGAGCTGTCTAGAAGCAGCTGGCAGCGCTTTTCAGACTCACGCAAAGCCAATTCGGCGGCGCGTTTGCTGCGGCGATCCTCCAGGCTGGCCAGTTCTCGATTGGCCTGCAACACCAGCAACTCGTCTTCGCCTTGGGGCAAGGCAGTGCTGGCGCCAAGCGTCATGGCTTCTGTGATGGCATCAAAATCAGGGCCTTCAACCAGCTGCATCACCGGAATGTCTTTGGACAGGCGGCGAATGGTGGCCAAGGCGTCATTAGGCGATAAGTTTTCGCTGCTGGGGGCGGCAATCAGCAGATCCCAGGTTTGCTGCAGAATTTCCTGGAGTTCATCGGCGGATGTCAGCCGATGAACACGAGTAGACCGGCCAGAGTTGCGGAACAGACTGACAAGTCGCTCAGCCTCGTTTTGCGAGTCTTCAAGGATCAGCAGGCGGATGGTCTTTTTTTCGATGGGCATTTGGGGCAATCAGAATGCGCTGGGTACGCGGAAAATAGGAGCAGAGCGGCATGATGACCGCAATCTACAATGACTTCCAGAGCGAGTCAAAATCATCGGCGCCTGGCTGGGGGTTAGTTGTATTCGCAGTCTGGCTGGGCTGCAAGCCAAGCAGAGCTTCCTGAGTATAGTGAAACTCGAACTGATTGAAGCTGCCGGTAAAGCTTTGTTTTGCGCCCAGTGTTGCGCGTCGCTCAACACCGTTCAGACTGACCAGCACACGGTGGCCTTCCTGGAAGGGCAGCCGAGGTGCGATCAGGCTTGGCGGCCGTGAAATTGCCTTGACTTCAGGCAGCAGCAACGCGCGCAGGAACTGACTGCTCTGGTCGGTCTTGCGGGTCAGCTTCAGACCGCAGGGCTGGGCCGAAGGTGCCAGTAATTCAACACCCATTTGCGTGCCGCCACCGCGAACCTGGCGGATCCAGCGGACGACAGCCAGATTCCAGTTTTTCCTGGTGGTGTCTTCTATGCCCAGCAACTCACCAGCCTGAAGCTGGCCGGGAACCTCGCGTGGCCAGCTCAGGCGATAGCCGCTCGGACTGTGATTGATCAATAGCAGCGGATAAATCGGGTATTTTCCAGTCTCGGATGCGCCGCCAAAGCTGGCATGCGGGGCGTCAGCGCCATCGTATTGGATTTCCTCGTCGGGTTCGCCATTGACCAGGGTTGCTGTTGGCTTGGCGTCAAATGACCTTGACCAGATATCCGAGGCCCCCGGCTTAATATTCTTGAACTGGGCGTTGCCGGCACTCATGGGGTTCTTAAACGAGTCGCCAAAGGCTTTTTCGCCCGCCAGAAAGTAATGAACAGAAGTCATCCCGATACATACATTGATCGTGCCCTCTGAAGGAACTCTCCGGAAAGCGCGCTCCGCAGCGTCTCCCCAGGAGGCACCTAGATGCTGAATATGCTCCGGCTGCAGTCGCTCAGTGACGGGCAAGCGGACTTGGTGGCGCTGGCTTTTGTCAGCTTGAAGGTATTCATCAATGGCGATCAGCAGCTCGCCAGGATTAATGCCAAGCAATTGTTGTTTATCAGCCTCCGAGAAAAGCGACTTCAGGCGTGGAGGAGCATCCAGGTGCGGGTCTACCCAGAACGACGCAGTACTACTGTCAGCAGGCTCCAGTCTGACTAGCGGTGTCCAGGCGATCATGACCTCGGCCAGGTAGGCAATAGCATTCTGGCGCATCTGGTTTGTATGTGCGCAGCCCAGCATCAGGGCTGCAACATAGGTGTTTTCGATCGTTCGTACTGACTGGAAGTTGCTCAAAGGGTCTTTGACAGGCAGGTTCTGCAGCTCGAAGCTGCAGGCAACCTGGTACAGCAGATGCATTTCCAGCCAGAGCCCATCGGGCACCGGGCAGTAGAGCTGGCAGGAACGTACCAGCGGGCCAAACATGCTGCTCAGGCTGCGTTCGATCGCCGTGGCCAGCTGCGGGGTTTGCTCTTTGCGGGGTTGCGACGCGTCCTGAACGACAATCAGTTTGTAACCAATGCTCAGGTGGTTCTGCAGTGCCTGGCAAAGGTTCGCAACTTTGCGCGGACGCTCTTCCAGTACTACCGACTGGCTGAGGAAGTGTTTTTCCAGATGTTTGCAGACAAACAGGACTTCCGGACGCAGCAGTTCCATCAGGCGCATGCGATTGCTGTCCGGTGTTTGCAGTTGGTTGAGCTCCGCGAGGCATTGATAGAGCAGGCGTGCGGTCTCGCCAAGGTTGGCCTTTGGCAGGCTATCGATCCATTTGGTCAGCCCTTGTGGGCTGGCATCACAAAACGACAAGGACTGCTTGTCGAGAGCGGGAATACGCAACTGCAGATGCGGACTCGGATTACCCATGTAGATCCTTAGCTCCCTTGACCTGTGGCAGGGTTGTACCCGCCACGCATTTACTGAACTCTAGCAGACATCCCGGCTGGAACACGTTACTGACCCAGCTGCTGGCCCATGCGCACGCTGCTGCCAGCAGCCAGTTCTTCGATCCAGCTCATCTGCTCCGGACCAAATAGCACTATAGCTGTCGATCCCAGCTTGAAACGGCCCAGTTCGGCACCTTTTTCCAGAGTAATCGGCTCACGGGAAGCGGCATCGTAGCGCAAGGTTTTCAGTTCACGCTTTGGTGGCGTTACCAGCCCGGCCCAGACGGTCTCGATGCTGGCGACAATCATCGCACCGACCAACACCACAGCCATCGGGCCGCGCTCGGTGTCAAACAGGCAGGCGACGCGCTCGTTGCGTGCAAACAGGCCGGGAACATTCTCGGCCGTAGTCTGGTTGACCGAGAACAGCCGGCCGGGAATGTAGACCATTTCGCGCAGGGTGCCAGTCAGCGGCATGTGTACCCGGTGGTAGTCCTTGGGGGACAGGTAAACGGTGGCAAACTGGCCGCCCATGAAAGGCGCGGCGCGTTCTGCGTCACCGCCGAGCAGCGCGGTCAGGCTGAAGTCGTGACCTTTGGCCTGAAACAGCCGGCCGTGTTCGATCGGGCCGAGTTGGCTGATTGCGCCGTCTGCCGGACACAGCACGGCATTCTTGGCTTCGGCCAGAGGTCTTGCGCCATCTTTGAGAGCGCGGGTGAAGAAGGCATTGAAGTGCTCGTAGGCGGTGAGGTCCTCGACCAGCGCTTCGCTCATATCTACCTGATAGCGGCGGGCAAACCATTCGGTGAAGGTGTTCTTGAGCCAGGGTTGACGGCATTCGGCAATGCAGCCTGCCAGCCGCGAGAGCAGGTGATGCGGCAACAGGTACTGACTAAGAATGAACAGGCGGTCTTTCATGTGTGTTCCTTGCTTGCGATATCGCGAGAGTCTGACGCGGGCCTTTGCCAGCATCAGACGTTATGCCAGATGCAGCAGTTTACCGTGCTTGGCAGTTAATGCCCTGCATGTTTTGCCTGCTGTACCGTTTTCGGCGCTTCAAGTCTTGATGGGTGAATCCGGGTTATTGCCCCACTCTGCCCAGGAACCTGCATAGCCCTTGATGCGCTGGTAGCCCAGGGCGCGGGCCAGCATGTAGGTGAGCCCGGAGCGGCGATGGGTATGGCAGTGGGTGATTACTTCCTTGTCTGGAGTAATACCCTGGCTGGCCAGCAAGTCGGCAATGTTTTCTCTTATGCGCATGTTGCGCTGGGGGTCGAGCCCGCCGTTCCATTCAAAATTGATGGCGCCGGGTATGTGGCCGCCACGTGCTGCGCGCAGGTTTTCGCCGCAATACTCCGCCGGACTGCGGGCATCCCACACCACCATGTCGGCTGCGCCAAGGCGCTCCTGCAGGTATTCGCGAGTCGCGGTCGGGCTCTCCAGGAGTGTCAGGCTGGGCGCACTCCTTGCTGTTTCGGGTACGGCCTGGCTCAGTGGTCGATCAGTTTCCATCCAGGCTGCCAGGCTGCCATTGAGATAGTGCCAGTTTGGATGACCGATGACGTCCAGCAGCCAGAAAAAACGGCCTGCCGCGGTGCCGCCGTCATCGTCGTAGGCTACATAGACCGCCTCAGGGCGGTGGCCGAGCTCGCCGAACAATTGCTCCAGCGCGGCTTTTTCGGGTAGCAGGCCTGGGCTTGGCGGGTTGCTGCTATGGGTGCGCATCACGTCCAGGTGGCGGGCGCCAGGGATATGTTTTTCGGTATAGCGGGCGAGGTTGCCCAAGTCGACCAGAATCAGCTCGGGGTCTTCCAGACGGAGCGCCAGGTCGGCCGCCTCAATGATCCGTGGCAGGCTGGAAAATTCGGACATACCGGTGCTCCTCGATTGATTGAAGGGCAATTGTAGCGGAAAGCCGCGCGCTCATGCGGTATTGGGTCAGTAGTCTGGCTGCGGCAGACTGGCAAGAATGTGCCGGTAGCTGGCCATGCGCTGTGGCTGAATCTGGCCTGTTTCCAGGGCATTGAGCAGCGCGCAGCCAGGTTCACGGTCATGCTTGCAGTCGCGGAAGCGGCAAGTGCCGAGCAGATCGCGAAACTCTATGAAGCCGGCTTCGACATCATCGCGGCTGACGTGGCCGAGGCCGAATTCGCGGATGCCCGGGGAGTCGATCAGCTCACCACCACCGGGGAAGTGAAACAGCCGCGCGGTGGTTGTGGTGTGTGTCCCTTTGCCGGTCTGCTCTGAAAGCGGGCCGACGCGGGTGTCGATGCCTGGCAGCAGACTGTTGACCAGCGATGACTTGCCGACTCCGGACTGGCCGACAAATACGCTGATGTGACCATCCAGTTGCTTGCGCAGGCTCTCCATGCCCTCACCCTGATGGGCGGAAACCTCCAGCAGCGGATAATCCAGCTGGCGATAAGTGGAGAGCAGGCGCTGCAGCATTGCGGCGTTCTCGTCATCGACCAGGTCGGCCTTGTTCAGCAGCAGTAAGGGGCGGATACCGGAGTGCTCCGCAGCCACCAGATAGCGGTCAATCAGGTTGGCATGCGGGTGCGGCAGCGGCGCAAAGACGATGACGATCAGGTCGACGTTGGCTGCGACTGGTTTGAGCAGATTGCGTGCGTCAGGGCGGCACAGCTCTGAGCTGCGCGGTAGTTGCGCAACGATCACGCCGCTGCCCTGATTGCCGGCACGCCAGACCACACGGTCACCGGTGACCAGTTGTGGCAGGTTGGCGCGCAGATGGCAGCGCATGATCTGCCCGTTGTTTTCGCCTTCGAGCGCCTCGACCTCGACCTGTACACCAAAGTGGGCGATCACCAGACCGGTCTGTTCCGGGCCCAGATCACCACCTTCCAGCTCGTCCAGTGCTTTGGTTTCGCGTTTGGCAGCTCTGGCCGCACGTTCGCCCTGGACTTTCTCGATGCGCCAGCTCTGGCGGCGGGTGAGTTGGCGCTTGCTCATTTGAAAGTCCGGGGCTGGAAACGGCGCGAGTCTAGCATGCGTGAAGTGTCGGACAGCGGCAGTCAGGCAGGGAGTGCGTCGAATTGATTACACTTAGCCAATGAACCAAGGAGCGTTACTCATGCAGAATCCGTTGAACCTGATCTGGATTGACCTGGAAATGACCGGGCTGGAGCCCGAAACCGACGTCATTATCGAGATGGCCACCATCGTCACCGATAGCGACTTGAATGTGCTGGCCGAAGGGCCGGTGATTGCCATTCACCAGAGCGATGCGGCGCTGGCTGCGATGGATGAGTGGAATACCCGAACACACGGCGGCAGCGGCCTGACCCAGCGCGTGCGCGACAGTCGCATCGACACCGCAGCTGCCGAGGCACAGACCCTGGCGTTTCTCGAGCAGTGGGTACCCAAGGGCAAGTCGCCAATCTGTGGCAACAGTATCGGGCAGGACCGGCGCTTCCTGTGTCGCTATATGCCGCAACTGGAAGCCTTCTTTCATTACCGCTCGCTGGACGTGTCGACCCTGAAAATCTTGGCCGAGCGCTGGGCGCCGCAGGTCAAGGAGAGCTTCGTCAAGCGCGGAACCCATCAGGCGCTGGATGACATCCGCGAATCGATTGCCGAGCTGCAGCACTATCGCCAGCATTTTCTCAAGGTTTAAGCGTCGCTGAGGCCATGTCGCTGTAGCGCCCAGGCCACATGCTCGCGGACCAGCTCAGATGGATCGTTGCGCCGCAGTTGCAGCGCCTCGATCACGGCGATGGTGCCCGGGGCATTACCCAGTCCCACTGCCAGGTTACGCGACCAGCCGATATAACCGGTGCGGCGAATTGGCGAGCCTTCGGTACGGTTGAGGAATTCTTCTTCGGTCCAGCGGAACAGTGAGGCCAGATCCGTGTTGTCGAGCCCGTGGCGCGGCAGAAAGTCGGTCTGGCTGGTCGGTTTGGCGAAGCGGTTCCACGGGCAGACCAGCTGGCAGTCGTCACAACCGAACACCCGGTTACCGATCAGTGGGCGGAGCTCCAGCGGGATACTGCCTTTGAGTTCGATGGTCAGATACGAAATACAGCGTCGCGCATCCAGAATATAGGGGCCGACAAACGCGGCGGTAGGACATATATCAAGGCAGGCGGTGCAGCTACCGCAGTGTTCGTCACTGTGCGCTGTATCGACGGGCAGCGGGATGTCGACAAACAACTCGCCAAGAAAGAACCAGCTGCCCGCCTTGCGGTTGAGCAGCAGGGTGTTTTTGCCGATCCAGCCAAGTCCGGCTTGCTGGCCCGCAGCCTTTTCCAGTACCGGCGCGCTGTCGACGAAGGCGCGATAACCCATTGGGCCGATTTCCCGCTGGATGCGCTCGGCCAGTTGCTGCAGGCGCTTGCGGATCAGCTTGTGATAGTCACGGCCCAGTGCATAGCGTGAGAGATAGGCGGTTTCGGGAGCTTTCAGCGCCCGGGTCATCTGAGTGTCGCCCGGCAGGTAGTCCATACGCAGGGAGATTACCCGCAGGGTGCCGGGCACCAGTTGCTCGGGATGACTGCGCTTGCTGCCGTGCGCAGCCATGTAAGCCATTTCACCCTGATAGCCGGCCGCCAGCCAGCTTTCCAGGTGTTCGGCATGCTCGCCGAGGTCGACGCTGGTGATGCCTGCTTGCTGAAAACCCAGTTCACGGCCCCAGTCACGGATGGACTCGGCCAGTTCGGCCAGTGCAGGGGTGTCGGGAGATGTGGTCGAAGTTGACATGCGCGGCTGAAACCTGGGCGGGTGCAGGTATAATTCTGCCAGACATCGGAGCTTTCGACGCATGCCAGATTCACCAGAGCTGTTACCACTGCAGATTTATACCGCCGCGCAGGTCCGCGAGCTGGATGCCAGACTGATTGCTGCCGGCACGCCGGGCTATGAGTTGATGCAGCGTGCCGCGTATGCCGGCTGGCGGGCATTGCGTCAGAAGTGGCCGCAGAGCGGTTGCATCACGGTTCTTGCCGGGCGTGGCAATAATGCCGGCGATGGTTATCTGATCGCTGCGCTGGCAATGCGCGCCGGCTGGCAGGTGCAGGTATTGGCCGTGGGTGATCCTGCAGAGTTGCAGGGTGATGCGCGGCGCGCCTGGGCCGAGGCGGATACTGGCGGTGTTGAGATTCGGCCCTGGAGTGAGTGTGCGCCCTTGCAGGGCGTGCTGGTCGATGCGCTGCTGGGCACAGGATTGCAGGGTTCTGTGCGTGAGCCTTATGCCCAGGCGATTTGTATGATCAATGCCAGCCATCTGCCGGTACTGGCGGTGGATATACCGTCCGGATTGTGCGCGGATACCGGTAGTGAGCTGGGGGTGGCGGTGCAGGCCAGCCTGACCGTGACTTTTGTCGGGTTGAAGCTTGGGCTGTTCACTGGTGCCGGCCCGGATCGGGTAGGCACGCTGCAATTTGCCGAATTGCAGGGCGACCCGCTGGTGCGTGCAGAGGTTGCTGTCGCTGCCGAGCGACTGACAGCGGCTGGCCTGACAAAGCTGCCACCGCGCAAACGGACCACGCATAAAGGTGAGTTGGGGCATGTGCTGGTAATTGGTGGTGATCGCGGCTTTGCTGGCGCGGCATTGCTGGCGGCTGAAAGCGCTCTGCGTGCAGGTGCCGGGCTGGTGTCCCTGGCTACCCGGGGAGAGCATGTACTGGCTGCTCTGGCGCGCCGCCCCGAGCTGATGTGTGCAGCAATCGCTTCGGCCAATCAGTTGTACCCACTGGTAGAGGCTGCAGATGTTCTGGTGGTCGGCCCGGGTCTGGGTCAGGCGGCCTGGGGCCGCAGTTTGCTCAGCGCCGCCATGAATGGCCAGCAAGCACAGGTGTGGGATGCGGATGCGCTGAACCTGCTGGCTGGCGGATATGCAACGTTACCGGTCGGTTCGGTGCTGACCCCGCACCCGGGAGAAGCAGCACGCTTGCTGGGCTGTAGTACGGCGCAAGTGCAGGCAGATCGACCAGCGGCAGCGCGGGAGCTGGCGCAGCGCTACCAGTCGGTGGTTGTACTCAAGGGCGCAGGCAGTCTGATTGCCGATCCGGCCGGAAATCTGGCAGTCTGCTGTGATGGGCATCCGGCCATGGCTGGTGCAGGCTTTGGTGATGACCTGTGCGGGTTGATTGGTGCCCTCCTTTGGCAAGGCTTGCCTGCGTATGCAGCGGCTTGTCTGGCAGTGTGGCTGCATGCG